>Ga0364910_1005_pt1 | contig 210573 bp, 197 predicted proteins | sample SorcelJu500001C4_3_FD_206970 | JGI IMG/M metagenome (GOLD analysis project Ga0364910, IMG submission 206970) | Enriched cells from Trout Bog Lake Hypolimnion, Wisconsin, USA - BchlTB.June25.5000.01.C4 | ecosystem: Environmental > Aquatic > Freshwater > Lake > Hypolimnion/Profundal zone | place...
ATCTGAGCCGACATAGCGTTCCTTAACATCCTTCGCCTCAATCGGGGCGATAAGATGGTTGGCATTCTTCGCAAACATTTCCTGGTTTTGTTCCATCATCAACATGATTTAACTCTCCTTAAATACGATTGGAAGCCTGCCTGATAGTAAAATGGCCCTCCCCACCTGAAGTGAGGAGGGCCATACAAGAACTTACTTGAGTAGTTGCAGTACGCCTTGTGGCTGTTGGTTAGCCTGAGCCAGCATCGAGGTAGCTGCTTGGCTGATGATGTTGTTCTTGGTGAACTCCATCATTTCTTTAGCCATGTCAACGTCGCGGATACGGGATTCAGCGGCACTCAGATTTTCTGAAGATGTGCCAAGATTGTTGATGGTGTGCTCCAAACGGTTCTGGAAAGCGCCCAGGGCAGCACGTTGGGTCGATACAGTAGCAGTTGCCATGTCAATCTGATCGATGGAAGCTTCGGCTTGAACCTGAGTGCCGATATTCAGCGAAGCACCTGTTGCAGTTTCAACGCCGATAGCTTTCGCGCGCATGTCGTTGACTCCGACTTCGATGGTCTGGGCAGTGTTGGCGCCGATCTGGAATACCAAAGCCTTGTCGGCGGTAACAGCTGCTTGGCCGCCTTGAATGCTAAGGGTCAGAGTATCGCCGGCATTCATGTTGGCGAAAGTAATCGTTCCGATAACACCATTGACGCCGTAACTTGCAGCACCTGACATCCAGATATTACCTGTTGATACCAGTGTGGAGTCAACAACTATGTTGCCAAGAGCGTTAGAGACAGAAATGGTGTAAGTGTTAGCCACAGTATCTTTGCTTACCATGCGGACTGTGACAGTATCGCTGACGGTAAATAAGTTGCCTGCCGAAGCAGCGCCAGCGGTGAAAGCAATTGCCTGGTTGGACGCATAATTGGTGAAGGTAGCTGAGGTAGAACCTGAGATACCAGTCAAGGAGCCGTCCAGCAGATTCTTGGTATTGAACTGGGTGGTAGCGCCGATGCGGTCGATTTCATGGGTCAGCTGATCAAGTTCTTTTTGCAGCTGGGTACGGTCAGTGTCGGTGTTTGTATCACTGGAGGACTGAACTGCCAACTCGCGCATTCTTTGCAGGATGCTGTGAGTTTCATTCAGCGCGCCTTCAGCGGTTTGGATAAGGCTGATGCCGTCCTGGGCATTCCGGGTAGCTTGGTCAAGACCGCGGATCTGGCCGCGCATTTTTTCGGAAATTGCAAGACCGGCTGCGTCGTCGCCAGCGCGGTTGATTCTGAGACCTGACGACAATTTCTCCAGGGATTTGTTGGTTGCAGTGCTGGTTGCGGTCAATTTGTTGTAAGTGTTAAGAGCCGCGATGTTGTGATTAATTACCATTGACATGATATATTCCTCCTTGAATTTTTATGGGCATCCTTGCCCTTATTTAAAGTCCACGCCGTTCCGTCCGTCGGCCGCCGGGCGGTTTAGCGACTATGGCCTTCTTCACTTACTATATCGCCGTAATTCGATTATTGTTTAAGGCCTATATACCGTCATTTATAGCCTTTTTACCACATTGATCTCAACTTTACTCGCTTTATCATGGTTTTTCGTCAATTATTGAAATTGACAGAAACATTTGTATTTAATTTGAAACGGTCCGATAAAAAACGGCAAAAATAAAAAGAAGCCGTCTCTCAATATCTCGGAGACGACTCCTTCAGCTATCATTTCTCCTGTTTTTGGATTCCTTTAAGCATATCAAGATCCACCGCGGCGGGCGATACCGCTGCCTGCTTGTTCTCTGCCGCGATGGCTTCGTATATTTCGCCGCGATATATTTTAATATCCTTGGGAGCGTCAAACGCCAATCGCACGCTGTCGCCCTTGACTTCCATTATAGTAACAGTGATTTTATCCCCAATTACAATCTTTTCACCAATTTTACGGCTTAGAACAAGCATTACTGGAGCGCCCCCTTTTGGCGGTTTGCTTGGGAAAGCCGTTAGGAAATAAGCGGTGACTAGTGTTATAAGAAATGTTCCCCAAAATAACCTGAACCGCTAACCTCTTTTCCCAATTTACCACAATTGGGGCCAGCAGGTTAACAGTCATGTCCTCCACCTGTTCCGGGACAGTGACGATATTAAAGACCTGAGGCGGCACCTTTTTGGTGAGCCCGAGCGATTCCGCAAGCTCGTCATCAATTTCAAATTGGTATTCAACAAAAAAAGTAAACGGTTCAACTATCAAGAAGGTAAGATTGGGTTCGGTGATAGACTGCAAAAAAGCGAACGGGCTATCCGGACCGTAAGGCAAAAATGCGAAGGATTTTTCCTCCGGGAAACCCGGCAATCCTTCGGGAAACCGCAATACATTCTTCTCGTCCACTTCCAGTACGCCGAAACGCGTCGACTGAACCACCATGATGTCACCTCTTTGCTCATTATCTTTACGCGAACATATCCACCATTACTCCAGGGTTTTCCCGCCAGGTAATTATCGGCCGGTCAATCAATTTGAAAACCACATCCGGCGGTGGACCGACGTCATACTTTTCCGACGCGATTTCCGGCATGCTGTTAGACGGGGTATAAGCCTTGGCCAGCCGGTCGCCGTCAGCGGCCACCTGGCCAATACTACCGAGCAGTTCGGACTTCCTGTCGTACTCCTGCTGGGCGAGCAGGGACGACTGTGTCAGCAGCCCATAAGAAGCCCGGCAAGGTGTTTGATCAATCCGCACAACAAGGCCGTTCATTGTTTACCATCTCCCAAACTATTTCAGATAATCCACCAGTGATGTCGGCATAATCTTCGCACCTACCGACAACGCCGCATTGTAAACATTCTGATCATTCTTGAAATCAATGGTAGCCTTGGCAATATCGAGGTCGTCATTGGCCGACTGATTATCCGAAATGGTGGTATTATCCTGTAGCATCATATTCTGAGCCATTTCATAACTGGCCTGCCGGGCGCCAATCTGCGATTGGGCGAGCAAAATTTGACTGTGCCCCTTGTCAATATTAGCCAGACCGGTGTTGGACAGCCAGGTCGTATCAGTCACACTGCCGGCCCCTGGATCAACCGTAAAGGAATACTTGTCACCCACTGTGGTGTTGGCGCTGGTGCCAATATCAAGGGTGATGCCGCTGCCAGCCACAGGCACAATACTCGATGGGGTACCGGTCGTAATCGAAGACACAGCCGCCCAAGTAGCACCGGAATCGGTGGAATAGTTTGCGCCGCTCACCTGACCCATGGCATTGACCCCGGTAATCTGGACCTGGAAACTTTGCCTGGCTGCACCTGTATACAAGCCGCTGACACTGGCAGCCCCGCCCAGAGAATTGCTCTGCGTCGGAGTTCCGGCAGTCAGTTGATTCTTGACATCAAGTAAATCGCTGAAGACCCCTGCTATCTGATAAGCAGTACCGCCATCATCGGTTACGGCATTCAACGGCCCAAACACATCTGCCCCGGTGACATTCACACTGTCCTTTTTCGGGTCAGCCGGGCCCGACTGTATAGGCATGGAGATCTTGTTCAGATCGCCTTTATACACCACATAATCTTTCGTTACCCCGCCAACAGTGAGCGACTTGCGCTCAAACGGCCCGCCGGGGACTTGGTCTTTCTGCCCGGCGAAGACATAGCGCTCACCGATTTGCGTGTTGGCAGTAGTCACCAGCTGGTTGATCATCCCGTCGATTTTCGAACCCAGCGCCTGCATAGATACGGTCGGATTAGCGCTGACTGCTTGGATAGTAGTCTCTTTGGCTGAAATCAAAACACTGCTAAAATCAGATAACGCGCTGTCGCTCGAATTCAGCCATTCGGTGGCATCCTTGGAATTTTGGGTGTATTGGGTATTCATTGTCAGGTCGACATCAAACCGCAGGCTCCTGAAAGCCCGTACAGGATCATCCGACGCACGGTGGACGATCTTGCCGTCAGAAAGCTGTTGCTGGACTTGGTTCATCATATCCAACGATTTGTTATAACTTGATAAGAAACCGCTATACATCATATTATTAGAAACACGCATGATAGTTGCCTACCTCCCTTATCGTCCGACCATGCCGGTACTGTTAATCAACTTGTCAAGCATTTCGTCTAGTGCCGTAACCACTCTGGCTGCTGATGAATAGCCCTTTTGGAACTTAATCATATTGGTCATTTCCTCGTCGATGTTAACTCCCGAGACCGATTGCCGCCAGGTGGTAATTTGATCAACCAATGTCTGTTCATTGCTGGTGAGATTTTTGCTGTTTTGTACCTGAATCCCCATATTGGCTACCAGCGACCCATAGTAATCATCCAGCGACGCCCCTTGCAAAATAGAAGTGGCTGCGTTGGTCGGCAGCTTTATGGCATTAGCCAGGTTCGTGGCATTATCGCCGCTGGCATTGCCCTGAGGAACGCCAAAGCGGAAAGTATCACCATTCGTCGCCCCGGCAACATTGCTAATATTGTCAGCGAGGTTGACACTCAGACCATAGGCAAGCGCAAAATTACCGGAAGCTGCCGGCAACTCATTCACCGTAGTATAGGTCGTGCCGCCGTCCAGGGAGTAGCGGACTTGGGACACATGTCCAGCGGCGCTAACAGCCATGCTTTGAACAATAAAATTCTGATAGTTGGCATTAGGAGGCACATACGTTCCAAGAACCGTGCCCTTGCCTCCGTTAGCATTGCTTTGCACAACAGCAACCGTTGCATCCGCAGGCGTTGTCGCACTGGTTGCCGAAGTTTTTATCGCGATTTTATTCAGACCGTTGGCGTCATAGAGGTCAGGATTAACTTTCAGCGCATCAAGCCAATCGCCATTGCTGGCCAAAGGCGCGGCCTGATAATCCGTGCCGGCATTGCCGAAGAAGTTAACACCGGTGCTATTGTCACTGCTATATCCGGCGCGGTGAACCGCGTTGAATTCCTGTAGCAGGAACTGACTCACTGTTGACAACTTATCAAGATAGGCCTGAGCCTGAACCGTATTTGCTTCCTGCAGGGCGTGCATCTCTCCGCCGGTAAAATTGACATTCCAGGGCGGATTTATGCCAGCCACGATCACTTTGTTGACTTGAAAACCATACTGGGGATCAATCGATGACTGAGTCGCCAGAGGTGTTGTTCCTCCGCCGTTGACCACCGTCACATCCGAGATCTGGATATTGTAATTATGGTTTGAATCCTCATAAACACGAATATTGGCGAGCTTGGACAACTGGTCAGTCAAATTATCGCGAGTGTCCCGCAGATCATTGGCATTATCCTGGCCTCCGACCTCGACATTGCTGATCTGCTTGTTCAGACTATAAATTTCGCTGGTTATCTGATTTATCTGAGCCACTTGGGTAGTTAGTGTCGCATTCACGTCGGTAACAAGACTTTTCAGCTGATCGCCAGCATGCTGAATATTATCCACCAAATCGGCGCCCCGCTCGCGCACCGCAGTCTGGGCGCTGGCATTAGAGCTGTTGGTCGACAATGTCTGCCAGGCGTCCCAGAAATTGTTCAGTGAAGTTTGGATTCCCGTTCCAACGGTTGTATCATCATTAAAAATTCCCTCAATTTTGCCCAAAGTATCCTGGGACGTTGTACCATAACCAAGTGTCGAATTCTCTTTCCAAAATTGCTGGTCGACAAAAGTATCCCGGGCCCGAACAATCGAGGTAACTCCCACACCTGTCCCAACCTGGAGTTCGCCAGCCCCGCTGTATATCGTCTCCGGCATGGAGCTAGCCATATTGACCTGTTGGCGTGAAAACCCATCAGTGCTGGCATTGGCAATATTATGGCCAACGGTATTTAGCGCAATCTGTTGGGTGTACAAGCCGCGGACCATTGTGTTCAAACCGCTAAAAGCAGAAGTCATATCATCAACCCCGCGTCCTAATTTTTATCCGTTATACCTTACGGTCTACCAACCGCATCTGACTTGCTTGATTTTCGTGCCCTTGCGGCGCGTAAGTGGCCGAGGCCGCACTCTGGGTCAGAATATTAATATTAAAATTCACATAGCGAAGCGCCTGTTGAATGAGCTCGGTATTGAGCAAATTAATTGGCGCCAGTTCCCCTAAGGTTGTATCGAAATCTTCAGCAATCTTCGCCAACCTTTTCGCAACGCTCGGCTCAGCCAGCCCTTGCACCTGCGAAAATGTCACCGTTTCGGCAGGCAGACCGCATTCCGCGACTAATTGCCGCATAAGCTTGATTCTGGCAGTCTCCATTTTACCGATCTGGATAATCATCAGTTCCTCTTGTCGGGTCAGCACTTCCAAATCCTGTGTTTTAGCCGCAATTATCGTTTCACTTTTCTTGCGGCTTAACTCCAGAACAACCCTATATAGAGCCACCATTTCGGAGAGCAGTTCAATTAACTTCTCCCAGGTATCTTTCACGGTGTCCCTCCTAATTAACGCAGATTGTCAGCCATAATCCGGCCCAGCATTTTCTCAGCTACATCTTTGGCCTCTACACTATAATTTCCTTGGGAAATACGGGTCGCAATGTCCTGGACCTTGTCTTCTCTGACCTCTGGCAAAGACTTTATTGCCTGATAGATTTGGCCAAATTCCTGCGCCTGACTGGATAAAATGACCTCATCCTTCTTGGAAGAGACGCCGTTACCCTGTGTTTTGACACCCTTGACCGATTTGTTTTCGCCGTACACCTTCATGATACTTTGAATTTGACTATTGGAAATAATCATCGTTGAACACCTCACTTGCATAGAACTCCTAATATAGTATCGTAAAAAGTGGCGGGGATAATAATCCCCGCCACTGCCCATATTCTGTAATTATCGGTCTTAATGGTAGCTTTTTTGCCACTTTGCTCCCTCTAAGACCTTCTTCTTCTTTCTCAGATTTATTTTCGGCGGAAAAGGTCCTTAGTATACATCTTTTCATCCTTCTTTGCCGCTTCACGTTTTTCCGGAGCTTGCCAATCATCATGTTTGATTTGCTTGGCAATACTTTGGGAGCAGTTATCACACAGACGCCCTTCGAAAATTGGCGCCCCGCAAGTTTCGCAAGGATAACTAATCTCAACTCCGGAACTCTCCAGACGGCCCCGCTTCAACATACGAAAAATTACTTTAACCTTAACGCCGGTTTCTTTGGCGATTTCATCCAACGAAGCCTTGCGGTTGTTCTCCCGCAGATACTCGGAGACCTTGTCTTCGGCTAGCTCTTCTTCGCGTATACAGTTGGGACATAATTTGGTTGGGTTGTCCACCATGACAGCGCCGCATTCGATACAATTCGCCAAATTCATTATAGTTCTCCCCTTCCTTGAGAAAAATTATAGCACAACTGCGAATTTCCATATAGGTCTTTTATAAAATTCATTAAAAATGTATATTATTTCACAGATTCGCTGCAGGATTATTTAAATTTATAGCAAAAATAGAATATACTTAACCTTAATTACAGAAAGGCAGTTCATGGTGTATATGTTATCACTCATGTCGGCTGAGGGAAACGGGATAGACGCCAACGAAACCATTAATGGCGTAGTCAGCACCCTCATGCTCCTGATTCAACTGAAAAACACCAAACTCTATCTGCACAGCCAGCAGGTTGCTAACTATGCTGTGAGCATTGCCGCCAAAATGCGGTTGCCTCGTGAAGAAATCGAGCGCATCCGGATAGCCGCCTTGCTGCACGACATTGGCCATCTCACAGTGCCGAACTCGGTACTGGCAAAAGTCCCTTACCTCTCCACAAGAGAAATGAGCACCTACAAAAACCACTCCAACAGCGGCAGCTATATGCTGGAAAATATCCCAGCCTGCCAGGAAATTACCCCTTATATCCGTTACCATCATGAACGCTGGGACGGCCAAGGTTATCCCAAACGTCTCAAGGGAGTAAATATCCCTCTTGGCGCACGGATTATCGCCGTAGCCAACCATTATGACCGTTTCATCAATCCCTGCACTTCCCATTGGGCCAAAACCAGAAACGAAGCTGTGCGGGAGCTAAAAAATCAGTCCGGAACCGGCTTTGACCCCGATGTCGTAAAAGCATTCGGTGAATCACTGGGCTAAAACTATCGATCCGCCCTACTGGCCAAAGCCAGACCGAAAACCTTTTTTGCGCCACTCTTCTTCAACATTTTGGCGCACTCATTCAACGTAATTCCACTGGTCAAAATATCATCCACTAGCAATATCGTTTTCCCATGAACCAACTCTGGGCGCGTCACAACGAACGCGCCTTTTATATTTTTCCGCCGTGCCGCCAAATCCAGCTCCCATTGCGGCGTCGTCGGTCGAACCCTTTCCAGCGTTTCCAGCCAAAACCAACCCCGTCCTTCCGCCCAGCTGTGAAAAATAAGCTCCGTCTGGTTATAGCCTCGTTCAGCCAACCTCACCGAATGAAGCGGTACCGGAACCACAACGTCTATTCCGACAATTCTGTCAGCTTCAAACCGCTCCGTCAACAATCGGCTCAAATGACTGGCAAACCGGGAAACTCGGCGGAACTTTATTTCGTGAATCAACTTTCGGACCGCGCCGCGGTACTCGCATACTATCAGACACGAATCAAGCCACTTCAGGCGGCGGTCGACAACATTGATTTCTCGCTGGCAAAGCACATCGGCCAGACAAACCGGGCAAAGCATGCCATGACTATCTACGTCGCCACTACACCCCGGACAGCGGGGCGGATATACCAGATCAACCAAAGCTTCCCACCAATCTTTGAGCACAATCTCTCCCTCCCCTGTCGGCTGAGGATAAAGGCTCATCTGCTGCGTTGCTCCTCGAATCGCTTGCTAGCGTACACCAGTACGCGTCGCGGCGCGATTCTCCGGTGCGCCTTGCATCTGAACCTTTCTCCTCAGCCTCGGGTTATCTACAGTTTGTGGCGGGCGACGCCCGCCAACCGAGCTATTCCAAACATTCCTTGCGCAGGCGCTCCGCCAACAGCGAATACCTTCGCCTGGTGCGATCATTGGCCAGCGCCGTATTCAGCGCCGCCTTGCTTCCCAGCAAAATCACCCGTTCCTTGGCCCGCGATACCGCCGTATACAATAGATTACGCTGCAACATCACGTGATGGCCTGCAACCAGCGGCATAATCACCACCGGATACTCACTGCCCTGACTTTTATGTACGCTCATAGCGTACGCCAGCACTATCTCATCCCGTTCATTCCGCTCATAAATCACGTCATTCTCCGGATAACGGACAACCACCGCGCTCTGTTCCGCACTAACCACCAGGCCGATATCGCCGTTAAACACGCCCTTGCTATAATTATTGCGAATCTGCATAACCTTATCACCCAGCCTGAGCACTTGGCCGCCAGCAGTGCCCTGTTGCACGCCGTCGCCGGGATTAAGCGCCGCTTGCAGCAGCCGGTTAAGATTCTCCACGCCGCAAGTTTGGCGATGCATCGGCGATAACACCTGAACATCCTGCCTGACATCAAACCCTTCGCCTGGCAATTCATCGCGGCACAGACCAACAATAGCCGCTGCCACGAGCTCCCCGTCATCCAGTTCCCGAAACTGAAAATCCTTGCTGCTCTTGCTGTCCGGCAAAAGCCCCCGATTAATGCGGTGAGCATTCGCCACAATCACGCTCTCGCCAGCCTGGCGGAAAACCTCGGTCAGCCGAATGACCGGCACAGTTTCCGAGCGGATAATATCTTTCAGCACCGAGCCTGGCCCCACCGCTGGCAGTTGATCCACATCCCCCACCAGAATCACCCGGCAGCCCATCGGCACCGCCCTTAGCAAATAATTCATCAACAAAATATCCAGCATCGAAGCTTCATCAATAATCACCACATCGGCGTCCAAAGGATTCTCCTCATTACGCATAAACTGCGGTGCTCCTTCACGTCCACCTGTTGATTCCAACAAGCGATGGATAGTGGAAGCTTTGCGGCCGCATGCCTCGCCAAGCCGTTTAGCAGCCCGACCGGTAGGAGCCGCCAGCACTATTTCAAACCCCTGTTCAGCCAAAACGGCCAACATACCTTTGACAGTAACCGTCTTGCCAGTTCCCGGACCGCCGGTCATCACCAGCACCCCATGACTCAGCGCGGCGATCACCGCCTGCCGCTGCGCCTCAGCCAGCGTCACGCCGGCCGACCGCTCCCAGTCGGCTACCGACAGAGGATAATCGACACCGACAATAGTCCGAGCCTTATCCTGTAAACACTTCAGCCTCTCGGCAACCTTTTTTTCCGCGTGATACAAGTGACTAGCATACACCAGTCGTGTGCCGTGGTACTCCTCGGTATACAAGCGTTGCCGTTTGATAAGCTCGGTCAGGCTGGCCGCCACCTCAACCCCTTCAGCAACAAGCAACTTTGCAGTTTCCTGCACCAAGAGCTCCTCCGGTACACAACAGTGCCCGTTTTGAGCGGTTTGCTGCAAAGCATAGTCAATTCCCGTGGCTAACCGCGCCGGATGGTTATTGTCCCAGCCAATCGCTGTGGCGATATGGTCAGCAGTACGGAATCCGATACCGTCAACATCTTCCGCCAAACGATAGGGATTCTCCTGCAAAACGCCAATAGCCGCCGCGCCATAACAGGAAAATATCCTACCGGCATAAACACTTGTCACTCCATGAGTTTCCAAAAACAACATTATCTCCCGAAGGTCTGACTGCTCAGCAAAAGAAAGGCGAATCGTATCGGCCCGCTTTTGGCCTATACCCTCCACCTCTATCAGACGATGGGGAAAGTACTCAATAATCTCCAAGGCCCGGGCACCAAAATGAGTTACCAGGCGCGTCGCCATCGCCGGCCCGATACCTTTAATCGCCCCGGAAGCCAAAAAACGCTCAATTCCCTTTACAGTTGAAGGAGCGGTCCGCTTAAACGACAGAACCTTGAATTGCCGTCCGAATCTGCTATGTGCCACCCATTCGCCGCCAAGCTCAAGCTCTTCCCCAATCAGCGGCGCCGGGATATTTGCCACAGCCGTGACTAAAGTCGATTCATTGGCCGGTTGGAGTCTGAACACAACAAAACTGCCGTCCTGATTCTGAAAAACTATATTTTCTACCGTACCTGCTAAACGTTCCATACCGGCACCCCCAAACAACTGTTCTAATTCTAGCGGTTTTTCGCAATTCCTGCAAATTTTTAGCAGAAAAAGCAGGAATATCGGAATAAAGGTAGAAACTTACAACTGTTTACAATTTTGGGAGGGGTAATCTTATGAACGACGATATGTACACCTACCATTATTATAAGAGTCGCTCCATAATCAGAACAAGCAAAACTCCAACTTACCTGATCCAAGCCTTCGTATTTTTCGGCATAGCCTATGCCGCCGTCACTTTGGCAACCATCTTCCGCTAACACATCCCGATCCTATTCCTTACAGCAAGTCAATGGCATAATACTATTTGAATATCAATACCCATAACCCCGCTTTATTCATAAAAGCGGGGTTCATTTTCATACAAGTGAATTTTATGTATTTGCAATCTTACTAGCCCGGAACACCACCTAATTCTAAAAAGCAAGGTGGCAATGCCACCTCTCATCCTATTTGAACTTATTCTGATTTTCTTTGGAGTCCCGCAATTTCACAATCTCCTTGGCAAATTCGTGATTTTTACTTTTACTAGCTTCTTGGCATTTGCCCATTTTAAAATCACCTCCTTGCTTAGAATCCCCCCTTTTACAAAAAGAAATGTATGCTAATAAAGTCCATACCTTTCATTATTCACTATTACTCCGGCACTATATAACTTTTGCTGCCGTTATTGCTAAAATGACGAATCTGCATCAAAAAAAGCTCCCGTAGAAACGGAAAGCTTTCAGAAAAAATTCAACCGCCTACTTCGTCAAGGGACCCCGCATCTGCTTTTCCTTGCAAATGAGGAATGCATAGTAAACGACATAGTAAGTAATCACGGTAAAAATAATGCCGGTTACGGACGGGTCACGAGTATAAATGGTTAACGGCACATGCCGTGTAAATTGCGCGTAGGTAGCCGCGCCAAACAGTGAATAAACCTCATTATAAGCTTTGTAGGCAACGCGGGTGCCGAACGTTACCAGGAGGATCATATCAATCCTGGGATTCTGACGATAGAACCAGTCATTCTTGCGCCACTCAAACGCTGAAGTACTCATCGAATAATAGGCAATAATACCCCCCAACAAAATACCGCCGGCATCGAAGATATACCTCATAGGATTCGATAAACCCGTGACCAGCAAGATAACCCCGGCAACGGCCGTTAGCGCCATCCTTGTAACCATTCGCCATTTTGCGAACTTTTGAAACCCGACTGCCGTCCGGGTCCGCCGATAAATTTTAAATAAACCCAGAAAAACTATTAGAACAACTGCCACTATGTGCATACTTACTCCTTCGACCAACAACGCCAGGCGTTCATAATATTAATGTTAGCCTAATAAATCCTGTTTAATTTTTTCAAGCCCCAACCTTTCAACCATTCTCGCCATACGTTCACGGCTATTCGCGTTCTCCCGGTAGTAATTGATGATCTTATCAACCATCGACATTACCTGCTCTGACGTAAGATTCTCCACCAGCTTATCCGCCAGCCGGGGTTTTAGGCCGGCATTGCCGCCGATCATAACCGTATATCCTTTAGGCGTACCCATGATACCGATATCCTTGATAGCTGGCTCACTGCAAGAAAACATGCAGCCAGATACCGCCATCTTAAACTTTGCCGGCAAATCCACCCCGTAATATTTTTTATCCAGTTCCAGCCCTAAAGTAACAGCATCCTGCTGAGCTATCTTACAAAAATGAGTTGCCGGACATATCTTAATGCCATGCAAACAAAGCCCAATTGGATGCCCCTTGGGCATCGCCAGCTCTTCCCACGCTTCATCAATCTTATCTGCCTCGATACCGATAATGGCAATCCGCTGCTCCCCGGTAATCTTCAGCGCCTGCGCGCCGTACTTTTCAGCCACATCGGCGATATTGCGCAAGACATTGAAATCCAAAATAATACCCCCAGGAATATGGGGCGCAATAGCATAAGTTTTTTTATCTCGCTGCAATACAGCCTTCTTCTCCAACAAATTGCTTTTATTCTCGATGATGAATCCCTCCGTAGTGATTTTGCTATAAAAATTCCATGAAACACCACTATATTCCTGCTTCTTAGCTTGTAACCCCGGCCACTTTATCCAACTAAGAGCAGATTTTTAAAAAAAATGCGATTAATAACAAGGCGATATTGCATCTATTGTCGAACCGTTTACAAAGAATTTTAATGGGATATGCTTACTTCTTAAACTGCGCACAAAATATAAATAACAATATTGAGGAGAGACAATAATGGGTTTATACGAAATATTTCACCCCAAAGATAAAGCAGGAGCAGAAAAGGTCGGTCAGGCCTGGGCGGAAAAATTAATTGCGAACGAGGCAACCGGCGCCGGTACCTTAGGCGATGCCAAAAATACAATCAATAAATTCCATACCCTTCCTGTGGCTAGCCAAAAAATTACGGGCCTGGAATTATTTTACCTCAGAATATTTGCTATAGACTGTGCAGTATACAGCGCCTTCAGTCATTCTCCCCATCGAAATAGAATCATAGACACACTAAAAAGTCATATATCAAGTAATCTGTCCGCAATTAATACAATCATAGCCCAAGAGTGTTTTGACACCATTCGCTTAGATTCATTAAGAGAACTTAAAAATCAAGGCACAGTTTCTTCACCAGATTCGTTGGCGCAACTGTGCTTTAACGAAGAATTAAATATAAGAATGTCAGGCTATGCCAAAATAGTCGCATCAGTCTCCGAACTGAAGGCGATGCATATGGAAATTGGAACAACCTTTAGTGAGTTAGTTAACCTCAAATCAATCAACTCCGGATTCGCAATACCTTCTGATGGCAAAATCAAAAAAGACCTTATAACCTTAGCAATCAATAATTTCACACTGACAACCGGCTGGGTAACCAAAAGCCTTAACAGCATTAAAATAGTTTAATGAGACACCCCTGATTACGCCTTTCTCAATCAGGGGTGTCTTGATTTCTAAACCCCAATCTTTTGCCCAAACAATACCAAAGGCTTGCAGCCGCAATTGGCTACAAGCCTTATCATTTCTATGGAGATAACGGGTAGAAAGCGAGCCATCCCGGCGACTTCTACCAATATCGTAGGATATTTCAATCTATAAAAACGTCCAATCCATAGGTTAGCTCTACCTACCGGAGGTCAAACACAATCACTATTTCTTTGTTGACTGACCTGGAGCGAAGATTGGAAGCTGCAATAAATTCTGCTGTTGAATGGCATGTAGTCTTTTCAGTTTCTGGGGGGTCTAGTGGTTGAAGCCTATCTCCGTATTGTTTTGCCAGAATAATCTCAACATCGTCCGGTGAAAGTTTAAAGATAGTTAGCCCATTACATAACTTCACGATTGTCACAACCCCCTCGCAATATTGCAAAGAAGAATTCCTTGGTACAGATAATTATAAGCATCACCATTCATTACCAATATTATCCTATTATCCTCTTATTTTGCAATACTTTTATATGTGAATTGGTAAAGAAGTACAATGACAATTTATTAATCTGTATTTTTTGTTAAATTTTTCTTAGTTACAATAATTGGAGGATATTGCCATGAATTGTGGAAATATTTCTTTTGTTGCTATATATATTGAAAGGAAGGTTGAGCCTTGGGCATGGAAAAGGGAAAGCCACCTCAACTGTCTACTGCCGCTCGGACTGAGATCAGCTATTCTGATTTTCATGGTAATCCTGTCAATCCAGATAAAGCAGTAAGGGTGATTACCAGAGCGTACGATGAAGAAGGCACTCTAATTAATACCACGATGACCTATAGTCCCATTAAGAGTACACTTCCCAGCTGAATAAATACGCAAAAAAGGAGAAGGCAACCAGCCAACTCCTTTTTTTGTTTCCCTTTCAGCCAAGATTATAAGATGTTGTCTTTATTCCCCCCGTGGGCCTTCTGGTACGGGTACTAAATATGAAACCCCACCCCCGCCATTTCCTCTACCTACTGGGGATCAACCTCATTTACTTCTTTATGTGCACTTTGTCTCCTGGCAATAAAAGCGAGCTTCCATATCTCCTGTTGCTGTTGCATAGTATGCAACTTCTTTAGTTGAACAGGGTCTACTGGCTTAATCCGATCACCGTAATGATCCACCAAGAAAGCCTCAATCTCTTCGGGAGAACCTCTATAAGTTGTTACTCCATTGGTCAAATCTTCCATAATGCAGACCCCTTTCAACGAATATTAGTTAGCTCAAATAGTCTGAACCTTCTCCAGTCTTTTCATACGGATGATTATTGGGATTTATAGGTTAATGACTGCTTCCCCTCGCTGATTTCACAGTGCCGTTCTTTTGAGTCAGCACTACCCTTGAACCTTGATAATCTTATTCCCATAAAAAATCTTAAAGACTGCGAATTGAGCCAAAAGAAAAGTCAATACCATTGCCGGTAGGCCGACCAAGGGTCTACCGGCAATGATATTGACTTTCTGTAAAAGCAGGAACTTGCACCTTGAAGGTTTGGTCGTAACCTGTTGGAAGAAGCATAATATATGCTCTTACAAACTGGTTAACGCGGTCGACATTACCGTTGCCTTGGCCGACAATAATATGCTGGTTGATAATATGGTTGATAATATGGTGGTTGATAATATGGTTGAGGCGCTTGTTGAGGATAACATAAATAAGGATTTGGTTGCGGATAAAATGGTGAATATGGTTCAGGATATGGAAAACATTTTGCTGGCCTTTGTCTGTCATCGTCTTGGACATACCATTCAATCATTTCAGGAATATCCCAATCATTAGCCATATAATCATCTCCCAAATAAATGATAAATTGTTGATATATTACATAATATGATGATATGGTTAATCTGGTAACGGCCTATGGTAACGACAAACAGATTTAGGCGCAACACCCAGGAAGGTAGATATTGGATATAAACTGACTTTCTGAGACCATGCCACTACAACAAAAAGGGGATGCGCGAAAACAAAGTCGAAACCGCTGAAAAAAGACACTTATTCCCCATAAAAACCCAAAAGACCGCGAACTTTCTCACGGTCTTTATTGTTAATCTTCAATACCTTTCTAAAGTTCTGGGGATTACAATGTTGCTTTTGGAACAGTCTCCCGCATCCTGGTTCTGCCATTATTTGTCACTGTCTGTTTTCCCGTCATTATCATCAAGAACCGGCTTAGTTGCCGCTGGTTGCAATCCAAAAGAAGCCGAGTTCCCCCGACTTGATGCGCGCTGGCTTTGCTCAATGCTTGTAAACCACAGAAGAAAGCCTCTAGCTGTTGTTGCTATCGCGATAAAAAGTAGAAAGTGATAGAAATAATTCCAATTATGGAGTTGCAAAATACCTAAAAGGGAATATATCGGCAATATCCCAAAAACCATCACTGCGCTGCCGACACAGTCCCATAACAGGAATTTTTTCCATGAAGATGTATACTGCTGAACCAGCATGTGCATTATTGGCCCGAGAGTATAACCAATAACAAAATGCGGCGGTTGCATCGGAAATAGATTAATTTTAAATTCCCACAATCCCCAAAAGCCGACAAATAAACTTTCCATTACACCAAACGCCACAGCACATAACGACCCAAACAACAGCAGGTCTTTTATGCGGCTTTTATCGACTAGCTTAATCCAAACAGTATAGGCAACGATAAGCAACCCCACCTGAAAAAACCAGCCAAAAGAAAATAGCTGAGTTGATATCCATTGCTGAAAGGATTGGTATGCCAGCAATCTTGCGGTTTCGTATGGCATATTGTGCCACCCCCAAAGAATGAAATAACCCTTAGTTAGTTTCCTCAACCAAAAGTTTTTCATCCATCAGTTTGACGGAGCAGTATCCGTAGCCCGCAACCAACTCTAGACTTTTTTCGCGGTCTTTGTTGTTATCTCAGCCATTATCAACGATGACTTTTCTCTGATGTTGCCTTTTCCGTATTTTCACCACAAGGATGCCAGAACATCACTATACTACTTGCCATCACTTTACCCGGCGACGGGCCAGTTCCTCGCAGTAGGCCGCCATGCCGCGAGCGGTTCGTACAAAGGGATTGCTTTACGGTATAAAAAAATATGTCGTCGATTCCACGCAATTAAAGAACCGGTCCCAAACCACAATCGTATAGTGCAAAATTCCCACCTTTTGCAACTCGTTTTCTACATTGACTACAAATTGACCATGATTAGATTCATTAGGAATGTGAAACTCCTTCATGCTGTGATTAATCCAGAGCTCAACCCGGCCGAGTTCCGGCATTAGTCCGCCGATCGATGAGACCTGATATTTAAACAAGTACGTTCCTTCGCTAACATGAACCGGTTTTTCCACAATTACGTACGATTGGTAATTGGTATGTTCCAATACCCGAGCGCCTCCGTGTCCGTCCTCAAACGGGTAACGCCCTTCTGGTCCATAAAATTTGTAGAGCTCCTCACGATGAAGATAAAAATCGACGAATCCCCAGAGATTGATATATGATGGATCGTCGGTGCCCAGGTTATTGAGGCGTGCTGTTTCCAATAGTCCTATGGACTCGGGATCATATCCGGCCAAGACGGTGGAAACAGTGTCCAGCGCTACCGGATCTTTTGATGCCAGTAACGCATTAGTGAGAATAAAATCCACGGGCACGTTTTGATATTCATCGACTATGCTGCCCATAAATGTTCCGGGTCCACGACGGTTCCCGGTCAAACAGTCCATAATAGTTAAATCATAGGGACGGACTAAATGTTCGGCGCAAATGTAGTTTAATAGATTCTGCAAGTTGTGCCAGACCTGGACGCCATCCTGTATATCCCAATAACACCCACTATGACTAAGCCGACCGGTATCTCCTTTTAATTTCGAATTCGGCCGAAATCCGTAAGAATTCTTTAACGCTCCCGTCATTCCAGTAATATAACAGCTCTTAAGGACTGGGATGTTAATAAGAACATCGCAATATTCATCGGAACCGTCCGCCTCATCGCGGCGGCGAAGAAATTTTGGCAGGCAAAGCGTTATCTCTTCGGAAGACACGGGAGTAACCTTGCTGACATAGCGGCGAGTTGCATCAAGAGCATCCAAATTGACCAATTGGGCCTCAGAAGTTCCGTCCAGAATGCCGTTAGCGTTCCGGTCATAGCAGATATCGCCATCATCTATTGCATTGTCACCGTTTTTATCTAGGTGCGCCCAATAAAAGCTAATATTGGATGGGGAGCACCACTTTAATGAAGGATTTGCGTCTTCATAAAATAACGCATCCACAACCTTGAGATCTCCGTGAGTGCCGATAATCTTACGCACTTTCTCCGCTACATGCCGAACAATTCGAGGGTCGGAAATACATCCCCGGCCCTTTTCTCCACGGCGGCCTTGCTTCGGATGGACTATATTTACTTTAATCACTACTTTGTCACCATGTTTGATGATCGCAGAAAGTCCCTCCGGCCCCAGGACTTGATTGATCACTTTATCAACCATATCATAGACTTCTTCATCATTCGGTTCTTCTGTTTGATACACAAACCCCACCGGAACCAATTTCTCCGGAAGGTGGGGCGTATTTTTCACATCGCAGTGGCAACTCATACTTAAGCCTCCTCATTTTACGTTAACCAGGTCTGTAAGAAGAGTTAGACCTGTTGAAAAATATATGCTACTCAGTCAATTTCTATGAGATTCCTTCGTCTATGTCATGGGGACCTGAATAAATCTATTCCCATAAATAAACTTAAAGACCGCGAATTCTTTCGCGGTCTTTGTCGTTATTTCAGCTGCATTCCTTTATGGAACTCCTCTCATCCCAGCTTTTATTTGATAAGCTTGTCAAGGCACATAGCAATTATGAATGCAACCGCAGTAATAATGGACAGTATTCTGCTGACTTTTTCCGCATTATCCAACTCCGCTCCTTTTGGAATTAACATAGTGACAGTTCCTCCAATACCTAATAAAATCTGGGGATTTCCAACACTTCGTCCCCCTTGGCACATACCTCATTAATAGTAAACCAACTCATCGCTCATCCTCCATTTCTATACTGACTTGATAATTTGGATGCTCAGCAACTCGAAAAATAAAAAAGCCTAAAGAGATATAATCTCCCAGGCTTTTATCCTTCCGTGAACACAGCCTTGCTGTGCACTTTCTCTCGGTCCAGACTGACAATCGTCACGGAACCCTAGAAAGCTTAAATTCATTCAATTATCCACCTAATATTGTTATTTCTCGTCTAGTAATATTCTGGAAATATCAGATACCTTGTCTTCGCTAACGCCAAAAACCTTACCAAATTTATCATCAGTCATAGTTTCAATTAATATCTTATGTGGAGATATTTGATTAAAAGCCTCCTTAATTCTACTGATTGACTCGTTATCGTCATTACATCCTTTGAGAACTGTTACTATTAAAGTAAACTCACCAGGGTATTGTTTTTTAAATACAGCCATATTTGATATATATTTATCAAGCGTATACCCAGTAAGAGGTCTCTGGTATTTTTGAAAGGAAGTTTCTGTTGCACATTTGATTTCCCCGATAACCTCATCACACATATTAGCAACCTTCATATGTTCTGGTTCGCCTAAAAAATATCCATTAGAAAAAAGTCTGACTTTAATTCCGTGATTTTTTACAAGATCAATGACTTCTTCTAATTTATTATTCAAAAAAGATTCACCACTGGAATTAAGGTAGACTAGGTCTACAGTATTGGCTTTTAATATATTCGACAGTTCCATCAATGAAGCTTTGGTTTCATCAAATAATTGAGGAGTAGCTCCTTTTATATTCGATGCAACTACTGGACAGAAGACACAATTAAAATTGCAATAATTGCCCGGTAAAATATCAATCTCCAAAACTTTCTTATTTCCCTCGGTATATACCTCATTAAATGTAAACCCACTCACAGTTAATCCTCCTTTTAATTAATTATTTTATCCGAAATTCCAAAATGATTTGACACTAACCCCGGCATATTTCGCGGTGAATTTAATCGCTTAAAACAATATTCTACATTGTACCTACCTCGTTTCCATTAAAATTTACAAGTGGGATATCCGAACTCCTCACCACCCCCGGCGCCCCTTTGTCCTTCTTCAGAACTCGCTTTTCCAGAATCCCTAGGATGATCCATCTATATTAGCGTTTAATGCTATGGTAACAAAATAAAAAAGCCCAAAGAGAAATAATCTCCCAGGCTTTTATCCTTCCGTGTACACAGCTTGCTGTGCGCCCTCTCTTGGACCAGGCTGACAACCGTCACGGAACCCTAGAGGGCTTCAATATTCAAATGTCTACCATTTGCGTTCATCATAACACACCAATCAGCTCATTACAAGTCCCGAATTTGCACGATTTGGCTGATATTTTTTAGGCGTTTTGAAGTCGGTAGATGCCCTTTCTCTGACGTTGTCTCCCCCGTCTTTTTGCCGCAAGGATGCCCGAGCACCACTATGTTACCTGTCATCACTTCACCCGGCGACGGGCCAGTTCCTCGCAGTAGGCCGCCATGCCGCGAGCGGTCTCTGCATATTCACCGCTCATCTGGGACAAAATCTTTGCCAGTTCCAATATCTCCTGGACATTGTGGCCGTCCATCAGCCGATCATAAAAACCTCGGGCGTATTCGTAGCCCTGCATGAAGTCGGGGATATTTTGCTTGGACATATGATCACCGCCCTACTTTTACAAGGAAATTTTGTTTCCCCCCTTACATTTTACAAGTTCAACTTGTAAATATCAACTTTATTACCAATAAACTTTGTTGGAATTATTGCGATGACTTTGACATAATACAATTAAACTTTGTAATATATGGCGGTGAAACAAGCTATGAATGTTGGTACCAGAATTCGCCAACTTCGCAAACAGCAAAAAATGACAACGACCGGGCTAGCCTCGCTTGTAAATACGACCCAACAATCTATTAGTAATTATGAGAATAATAAATCCGAACCTGGGTTGACTATGCTGGAAAGTATTTGTGAAGCTTTGGGCATTACCCTCGCCGACTTCTTCGCGCCGGAACGGCAAAAACTCGGCCCAGAACTGGAACGGCTGCTGGAAACCGCCCAAAAACTTAGCCCCGAGCAACGCTCCTTGGTGCAACAATTAATTGAGAATATGGGGAAAAGTTGATATTAAAGCTTAAAGACCGCGAATTTTTTCGCGGTCTTTGTTGTTATCTCAGTCGTTATCTCAGTCGTTATCAACGATGCTTTTTCTCTGATTTTGTCTTATCACTCATTTTGCCACAAGGATGCCGAGCGGACGAAGCTACGGTCTTATGCGCCGTAAGGCTTGGGCCGACTCCGCCGCAGCCCCGCCAATTCGCATCCATGCTCAAATGGCGAGATCGCCCGGTCGTCCTGACCGGGCGTGCAGTGTCGTTAGCGGCCTCTTCACCAACGGCGCTACAGACCTCCGCAACGCCGCCGGACACCATTGTGGCCCGAACAGAAGTTACGCCATGATCCCCTAAATGCGAATTTGCAGAATCCCCGAAAAACGGTTTTGAAGTCTGTTTGACCATTTAGCTATATTTTGCTAGACCATGATTATTACAGCCTTTCCTAAAATTGCTTTTTGTATTTTATTGCCTTGCTAATAGCGACTTATACTATTTATTCACGGCAGAATTCACGGTAGCATACCCAATAAATCACCTTGAATACTGTCCAACACATCTTACTACATTTACTGGTGGAGATAACCGGGATCGAACCGCCGACCTCTTGAATGCCATTCTAATATATTATCGCAACAGTAATTTATGTTAACTCACAATCCCTTATAGATAAAACCTTCATCGGCATTTTAAAGTTACAGTGTTTAATGATAAACTATCCCCAATAGTATCCCCAAGAAAAACGCAATTTAAAGACCGATCATTACTACACACTCCATGTGCATGGAGATGCGTCAAAAGGTGCGAAAAGAAAACATACTGCTTTGTTCTGTTGCAACCATTACACAGACCCCCTTATTCCGCCAGAGCCATAGATCTCTTTGCCGACTGTACATAGTCCTGACGTCAAATTTTCCCCTGGAAATTGATTGACATATACAGGAAGAGAATCTATAATTTTATTGTCGAGCGAGCGAGCGCTCGCATAAATTACCGGTCATCCCTGTTCAGTACATCCGTTTTGGGGGCCTAACCTACGAGTCTCCAGTTTGTGGGGACAGCGGAGTGGTTTGCTCGATAAACACTGAAGCACGCTAGTGTCCCCTTGCTTGGCTTGACAATCCGCCCTATATAAATAAAATATTTTTGTTTCTTGTGCTAATTTTACTGAAAAGCGTGCTTAATTTCCTTATTGCCAGAAAACCATTGGTGAATAGTGTACGATAACATTTGCTATCAAGCTGGACTATTGCCCATCTCTTCTGTAATGGCCGTAATTGTGACTTCGGCCAACCTTCTGGATTTCTGGCGGAATTTTATTGCATCAGGGAGCATGGATCGAACCGAGTCGGTAATGTCAAAATGGCAAAAATAGAAGGAGGAAAGCTTCCATGTATTTCACAAAACTACCTAAATCCATTGCCAAAATTGCGTTAATGTTTTTTGTCCTCGGCATTTTTCCCGGTGCAGTTACCCAACCCGCTACCGTAGCTGCTGCGCCGGCTCCAGCTATTGTGCCGATACAGCTGCAGACCTTTGGCGCTTTACCTGTCATGGTGTTGAATTATACCCAGACACCAATCAATATTCAACTCTATCAGGGGGCTCAAACCACTGGTTATGGTTCAACCTATATGCCCATAGCGATAGGCTTGTCAGGAGTCACTTATTATAATGATAGTAATCCAAGCATCAAAAATATTACCGACCCATCGGGGACAAAACCTACTCTGTCGGCGTTGCCCGCCATACCGCCGGCAAGTCCGAACACGCAAATTGTTTCGGCCGGTGATTACATGTCGCTGTTCACTCTTTTTCCTTCCTGGTCTGTGCCTTACACCCAAAAGGCGCTTGGACCCAATAACTTTTTCACCTCCGATACCCTGAAAAATACCGGAGCATTACCTGATCCGGCGACGCTTGTACCCTATGAGGTTTCTAATAAGAATTCGGGTAGGCCTGCAATGGGTATACTCGACTCATCAGTGCCAAGTACGTTATCAATGTTCTTAACGCCATTGGATGCCACCACCGGTAAATCATTAGCCAATTATTCCATTAACATCAAGAATTTAGGCGCCGGCACTTCGAGTTATCAGCCTATGCCAATTCCTTCTACAGGCCCTGGCTGGTGGGACTTTATTATGCCTATTGCGGTCGATATCCAGTCGATTTGCACATTGGACCCGCTTGGGATTGGCGCGATGGTAATCGGCATGCCTGCTACGATTGAGACCATTAAGAGCATGAACAACCCGGCGGACAACCCCGACGGATATCAGCAGAATACCGCCAATCCAGTGAAAAGTGCCGGGCTGAATGTCACGGCTTCAGGAAGGACATTCTCCATCAACGCACCATTTTCTTTTACGCAAGGCAATACTGATTCATCTGTGTATCAGATTCTGGCTGACCCCAGTGACGCGACCTCGTACGCCAATCTTCCGCTGTCCCAGCAAAATGCGGTAGTTATTGCAACATACAGGCAAACTCCTAATCTTAATGGGTCAGATCAAGCCCGAAATTCAGCCGATCTGCTCATTGTTGCCGTCATAAACGAAGCGGTTTATTCTGCCAACCAGGCGCAGCAGTGCATGAATAATTCCATGTTGCAGGGTGCAGCAAAACCTATATACAAGCCAACAAAAGAACAGGCTGCGGACACGCTGAAACTCCTGGCAATTATATCGGCCATTGCCGAAAAAAATCCCCAGGATGCACAAAAAATTGTTAAGATGTTTGGCACTCATGGCCAGTATCAAAAACTAAAGAATAACCCCAGTGCCGTCAAAGCCTTGACCAGCCAGTTAAAAGCAATTTTTGAAAAATATCAAAAAGATCTGCCAGGGATCCAACAATACCTCACAAAACTCGCACAGAAATAACGAGCGAAAATAAATTATAAAGCGAGGAAACGCCAATGTTAAACAAAAAGATCCTGCTTTGTTCGTTGGTGCTGATACTGACGACCTTTAGCAGCGTTGCTTTTGCCACCACGCCCGCTCCCGTTCCCATTCCCGTTGGTCCACCTGTGCTGCCTCCTCTTCCCACCGCCCCCTATGCCAGCATTGTATCCTATGTACAAGAACCGAATGCCAACCCCTGGATAAACACCTTAGAAACCTTGGACATTATTAACATGACTCCCTGGGATATTTCTATCGGCGACCGTCCGGGCAGCAATGTCCCGATGTTGGTCGGCATGACAGAGCTCCCGATAGTCCCTTTTTGGATGTCAGGCATTAACGGCCTAAACTGGACTCCGGGCCAACCGGTTGTCACCTCGGGAAAGACAATGGGTTTTGCCTTTCATTCGATACAAGTGAAGCTTAATGATACAAATAATGTGTGGAAGCTAAGCAACCTGATACCCAACACTGGGTCCGCGTTAAATACTTATTACACTTCGATACCGATTACATTTGGCAGCCGGGTCGGAACTTCGGCCACCGATGCTGTAGGCCTGAACTTTATTGTGACCTCCTCAGCTGGGCTACAGGCTAACGCGACAAAAAAAGGCGGGGGTACCCCCATACCGCTGCTTATGTCCGGACCGGGGGTCAGGTATTATACCACGCAGCCGCAGCCACCAATTAATAATAATGTGTGGTCCAGTAATTTGTTCAATTATGATAACGGACAATATGGGGGGAACGCTCCCAGCAGAGCAACCCAGCTTCTTACCATTCAGGCGAGGCCAGCAACGAATGGACTAAAAGCCGGCAATACCTGGTATCCGATAACCAGCAATCTGGTTCCCATTGCGCCGCAATCTGAATTAGCCCCAGGAAAGCCCTCAAATTTCCCCCAAGTTTGCACCCTTGCCGGTCTGGTCTGCCCGAATTATTCGTCCACGGCAGCCTTCCCTGTAGCGAGCTACGATTTGGTAGTTCTTTTGCAGTCCGGCAATTACGCCGACATGGCCCTGATATTTTTGGCGGTGCCTTCGGCCAACGATCCTTTCTATAAATCCGGACAGTAGGTCTTGTCGCCCCGTTAACTTTTCCCGTTCTGCGGGCAAACAGGGAAAGGCTATAACCCGCAACCGCGACGAAGCTACCGCGACCTATCCCCTAGTGGCAACCACAAGTTGTCAAATACATCAAACTAGGTAAAGAAAACGGCCTGTACGTTTAACAAAGTACAGGCCGTTGACTAATTCAGGGGTAGATTTGCGGTAGAAATGGTTGTCACGGGTACGTAGTTGTTGGCACTCTAAACAAGATATTCAGGAAATAAAAAAGTCTTCGTATTTTTAAGGATTTACATGAACATGACACCAGTGTAACGTAATGGAACCATTTTCATGATTCTATCTATCAGATAATCTCCACCACCCCAGCCCGCAGCCTAAGCTCGACCTGCACCATATTTATTACCTTAACCCGCTCAACCAGCATCCCGAATAACTTCTCGTCGAATTCTTGCACGCCGTCCATTCCCCGGAGCACCTTGTTAATCTCCTGCACCTTGACCAGTGTTTCCCGTCGCACGATTTCGGCCTCCGTGACAATCGACCGCCTGCTTCTGAGGTCCTCTATTTCGCCATTTATCCTGGTATATTCCTCGCCAGGCAGACAAGGGGGACGGTTCTCTTGTCTTTTGGTAATATGCATAGTATGTGTCGTGGGGGCGGTTCTTTTGACACATATACTGGGATAAAATCCAATTATCATTTTTCTAAATATCGACTTTCACCATCTCATTTATGCATTTGGAATAGCCGTAGTTTCCTGGCGAGCACCGGTATATTCAGTCGACAACATTAACTTTGCGATAAACCATCCCCTGCAAGACAGCGACCAAGTCATTGTGTTCATTAGTAACATGGACATTATAATTTCCCAGCTTGGAACTCATTGATACTTCCTGGGCCTCGGCAAATAATATCCCGCTTTTTACCGCCTTGATAAAGGCAATGCTGGCGTTGATGCTTACTGCAACTCCTTGGCCCTGCGCATTGGATGCTACTCCAAATGCGAAATCTGCTAACGTAAAGATCGCTCCTCCATTCACTATCCCCACTCCGTTTAAATGGTAACGTTCTACTGCCATTTTTACCTTGGCATACCCTGCGGAAAATTTCACCACTTCAATACCGGAGTGTCTGGCGAATTCATCGTTGTCAGTAACCAAACCTGTTGTACTCTCCATTAAATCCTCACAATTCCAGCAATTTGCTATTTTTTTAAGATGTTACGTAAGATGTCACGGGGAGGGTTTAAACATGGCAATATTGGCATAAAGGCCGGGTGAGCCGCCGGTGTGCAGGAAGAGAACATTGTCGCCTTTTTTCCAGAAGCCTTGCCTCGCAAAGCCGATCAATCCGGCCATGGCCTTGCCGGTATAAGTAGGGTCGAGCAGAATCCCTTCGGTTGTGGCCAATAATCTCACCGCCTCCACCATTTCTGCCGTTGGCAGCGTATAACCAGCCCCCAGATAATCGTCAGAGCAAATGATTGTTTCCGGCGGCAGCGCTACATTGACTCCCAAGAAATCTACCGTCTGCCTGGCTAAGTCGTATACTACACTTTCCTGAACAGCTTTCTTGTTCAGAACACAAATCCCGATAACCGGAATGTTACAGTTATTCCCGCGCAGGCCAAGCACCAGACCGCCTTGGGTACCGGCACTGCCAGCCGCAACTACGATATGACTGAAATTTACACCTGTTTCAAAAGCTTGCGCCATAATCTCCTCGGCGCAGGCAACATAGCCGAGCACTCCCAGAGGATTAGAGCCGCCCATAGGAATAATATAAGGCTTACGCCCCTCGGCGATAGCTTCGTTGCTGGCTCTTTTTAGTTCGGACCTGAAGTCCGCGCCCCAAGGCACGATATCAACCTTTTCCACGCCAAGTAGATGATAAAGAAACACATTGCCACTGGCCAGGGGATCATAACTTCTCGGGGTCATCTCCGACAACACCAACCGGCACTTCAACCCTTCTTTCACCGCGGCCGCCAAAGTCAACCGGCAATGGTTAGATTGTACACCGCCACAAGTAATCAGAGTATCCGCCCCTTGTCGCAAGGCGTCGGCTACCAAAAACTCCAGCTTACGGGTTTTATTGCCGCCCCCGGTTAGCCCCAGCAAATCATCTCGCTTGATATAAACAGTAGGACCACCAACAGCCTTCGAAAAACGATCCAATCTCTCCAAAGGGGTCCGCCCCTCCGTATAACGCCGCCGCGGAAATCGCGCCAAATTCATACTGCCAACCTCCGATTCTTGATATTCTGGTGAATACAAATTCATCATATCCCACATATTTCCTGCCTCAAACAGGAACGTTGTCAAAAACTTAAGCCATCCCCTTATTACAGGCTTGTCATCACCATGAAATAAACCCAGGCAAGATAACCCTTGCCTGGGTTTCAGATTGTTAAAAAAGTCAAAAGCAGGCCGCTTATACCCGGTGACGCAAGCAGAAACACAATGCTATTTCTTAGCACCACAAAGAATGAAAGTATCGTTTCCGCGCAGACAGGTGCTTCAAGTTGTGAACAGCACGCCTCTCCATGCAGGTAACTGGCCGCAAGGGTGTCCGGCGGCGTTGCGTAGGAGTTAGACGCTGTAGGTGAAGGACAGCCGGTAACAGCATCGTGCCCGCAACCAGGACGGTTGCGGGAAGAGCTACTGAGCAGGGATGCGAATTAGTTCCGGTACGATAGCTGTCGGCCCAAACCTTACAGCGTCAGAGGTTCTTCGCTCCGCTTGAACAAAGCGACCACATCGCCGCTGAAGCGTCGTGTGTCTGCTTTTCCGGAGCTCCTCCGTCCGGCACCCTTGCGGCGAAAGTGCGGAAAGAACTCTAAATAGAAAAAATGACTTCGTTGATAATAAAGAAGTTCCCTGAATATTCGTAGCTGGGTGCTTCGAGTTATGTATCGCAAGCATCTCCATGCAGTTAACTGGCCGCAAGAGTGTCCGGCGGCGTTGCGCAGGAGTTAGACGCTGTTGGTAAAAGGCCGGTAACAGCATCGTACGTGCGACCAGGACGGTCGCACGAAGAGCTACTGAGCAGGGATGCGAATTAGCTCTGCCACGATAGCTGTCGGCCCAAACCTTACAGCGTCTTTCTCCGGAGCTTCGCCGTCCGGCACCCTTGCGGCGAAAATGCGGAGAAAACAACATCCGAGAAAAAGCGTCGTTGATGATAGAGCAGTTCCCTGTGATATAAGTCAGTTTCGCAGGCAATATTGAAGGACGGAATAAGGCCCAAAACTATTCTGATTCTTCCCCTGTCACCGCAAGCCACTCATCATACTTTGCCGCAAGGCTGGCTTTCAGCGCCGCATATTCATCCGCAATATTCTGGCTCTCAGCCGGGTCCTGATGGCTGGCCGGATCATTTAGCCGAGCCTCGACCATAATCAATTCCCCTTCCAGCTCCGCGATCTCGTCTTCCATCTTTTTCACCCGTTTCGCGGCATCCTGGGCCTGGCGCAGCGGTCGACTGTCATTACCTGGTTTCTTAGGTTTTACAACCTGAGGAGCCTTTTTTGCGGCCTGAATTTTTTTCTGATGATAATAACTATAATTGCCGAGGTACTCCTGCAGTTTCCCATCAGCCAGCTCTAGTACCCGGTCAGCTACCTTATCTAAAAGATAGCGATCATGTGAAACCAGCAGAAAAGTTCCTGGGAACTCCAAAATGGCCTCTTCCACCGCTTCTTTAGCGTCGATATCCAGATGATTTGTCGGTTCATCCAAAATCAAAAAATTCGCACCGGTCAGCATCAATTTCAGCAGCGCCAGCCGGGCCTTTTCGCCGCCGGATAGATCGGCAACCGTCTTATACACGTCGTCGCCGCTAAACAAAAATGCTCCCAGATAATGCCTAGCCCGTTCCTCGCCAAAGCCGAACTCAACCATCAGCTCATCCAGCACCCGGAACATCGGATTGAGCTTCTCATGCTCCTGGGCGAAATACCCGATCTTCACGCGGCTGCCTATCTTCACCATACCTGATGCTGGCTCAAGCTGTCCGACCAGCAGTTTCAGCAGCGTGGTCTTGCCGGCGCCGTTTGGCCCCATCAGAGCCACAGCCTCACCCCGGCGGATCAATAGCGAAAGCTTGTCAAAAATCGTCTTGGAGCCGTAGGCCGCCGTTACTTCAAGCAGCTCGGAAACCCGCTCGGCACAACCATCCTGCATGCCGAACGCCAGATTTAACCCGGCGGCGGACTCCGGCAACGCCAGCCTGTCAAGCCTGGACAACTGCGATTCGCGCCCTCGGGCTTGACGCGACTTTATCCCGGCCCGGTAGCGGCGAATATAAGCCTCGGTTTTGGCAATATAGTTCTGCTGTTTTTCATAAGCATTCTGCAAACCGATCAAATACTCGGCTTTTTGCGTCAAATAGCTGCTGTAATTACCCCGATAATTTACTAAAGTGCCGTTTTCCAGTTCCATAATCCGTCCCGCCACTTGGTCAAGAAAATATCGGTCATGGGATATTACCAGCACCCCGCCGGAATAATCACGCAGAAAGTTTTCCAGCCACTCCACCATCTCAATATCCAAATGGTTGGTCGGTTCGTCCAAAAACAAGAAATCCGGTTGCCTGATAAGGGCTTTTGCCAGGCTAACCCGCGTTTTCTGTCCACCGGAGAACGTCGCTAGGTCTCGGGCTAAATCTGCCTCAGTAAATCCGAGGCCGCTCGTAACCCGCCGGATCATCGTCTGATATCCGTAACCGCCGCCGTGTTCAAACTGCTCGACAGTGGCAGCATAATCGCGCATCAGGACATTACGGGCAGCCTCATCCTGCTCCACTGCAATCGACTGCTCCAGAACCCGCATCTTTTCCTGGCAGGCGATAATATCATGATAAGCCGACTCCAGCTCCTCGCCGAGCGTTCCGTTCCCTAAAATAGTCTGCTGCTCAACATAGCCGATTCTTTCGCCAGGAGAAATACTGATCCGCCCCGAATCCGCCTGCTCAAACCCCAACAGGCAACGCAGCAGCGTGGTCTTTCCTGTGCCATTGGCGCCAATCAGACCTACCTTTTCACCCCGTTCAAGCTGAAAACTGACAGCAGCAAACAACTCTTCAATGCCAAAAGCTTTGGCTAAATTCTCTACCTTAAGTTCTCCCATTTTCCCCCCTGGTTTAAAAACCCCGCTTGGGCCAAGCCTTGCGGCGAAGCGCCGGATATAATGACTAAAAAAACCATAGACTCTGCTATAGCGCAGAGTCTCAGACTACTAGATTAGTCTGCGTGATTTAGCTTCCCGCGAAATCACATATCAGGCCCAAGCAATATGTTCCCCGACAATTTATCCCGCCGAAAATCGAAATAAGCGGTTGCCGTTTTCTCTATACGCCTACCCTTGTTTTTCTATATTACTCTTATTCGCTTCCGGAAGCTACTTTCCTCCCCCTCCGAATGCGCCTGTCTGATCAGTAATCTTCATTACTAAAATCAACAACACGACAACTCGTCTCCTCACACAACATGCCGCAAAACGGGCAACTAACCCGCATTGCCCCGTGGCTGCCGAATTCTCCGCCGCAACGGCTGCATTTATAACCGGATTCTGCATTGTCTGCTTGCGTGTTACTCATCTTTCTTTCGCCTCCTCGTTATTCGCTATGCAGTATACTCAGCAGGCGACAAAACTATACACGCGGTGTAGCAAAATGTAGGAATCTGTAATTACTGCCGGATGATATTAATGGCTGTAGTAAAGTTCTCCACTCGCAATCGATTGACAAAGTCCAAAACATAAACGACCTCACCCCGACAAACGGCTATTCCCTCGGAAATCGGCCTGGCCAGATGCGATAAATGAAACACCCTGAGCATTGGATAATGCTGCTCCAACCTATCAAGAATGACTGGCGTTATATCTTCAGAAGCATAGTCAATAATGACAAATTCGCACCAAAATGAATCGTCCGCCGCCTGCTCTAGCAAATAGCGGACCATGCTTTCAATCTGCATCTCGCTGTTGTTCACAATGATAAGCAAACTGGCTCGCAGCGGTTCCGGCAAACGCCAGGCCAAATAAGCTCTCCAGACCTCGTGGATCAATTGCCATAATCCATATATAGCCAGCGATAATAACAGCACACTGGCAAAGTATGAAAAAAACAAATTATCCTACCCCCTTCCCGGGATAGGATAATATATGTTTGCTTTTTATATGTTCGTGCCTGTCGCTAATCCAGTATCACGATCTTGTTTCTGATAGCATAGAGCACTGCCTGAGTGCGGTCCGCAACATCAATTTTACGAAAGATGTTAGTCAAATGGTTCTTGACCGTCTTCTCACTAAGAAATAACTGTCCGGCAATTTCGTGATTACTGAGCCCTTTGGCGATCAGTTGCAAAACTTCCAGTTCACGCATCGTAAGCCGTTCTTCCCGGCCATACTGAAGAAGATTGGCCGTTCCCTGGCGTTTTTGCTCTGCCATCCTGGAAATCTCCCCAAATAGCTTCTTGGCCAGAGTCGGGTAAATGAACGATTCACCATTATATACAGTGCGAATAGCCTTGATAAGCATACCCGGTTCGACATCTTTCAACAGATATCCCGCCGCCCCAGCCTTCACCAACTCCACTACATAACTTTCATCATCATGCATAGTCAAAACAATCACTTTAACGTCAGGGTTATTTTCCCGAATACGTTTGGTAACCTCAAGTCCGCTAAGTCGCGGCATATTGATATCAATCAAAGCAATGTCCGGTAGGAGTTCACCGACTTTCTTAACCGCCTCCTCACCGTCACCAGCCTCGCCCACAATGGTAACGTCATCCTCGAGTTCAATGACATTCCTGATTCCCTGCCTGAGTAAGACATGGTCATCAGCAATCAGCACCCTGATAGACACGCTTCCCCATCTCCCCGCCATTCACTTATGACCCCGTTATCCTGGTCCACTTAACCGCCGATAAACGCAGTATGCTTAAAATAACCGGTTTTTCGGCAAAAATTCGTTATTCAGATAATATTCGACACTATCTGTGTGAACTCCTGTAAAACAAAATAAAATCCCGCTCCAAAGTAGCGGGATAGACCTGGTCATTGGCTTGGCAACCATTTACTATTATTTCTTCCCCTCGCCACGAAAGTCTCGACAAGTCTGTTTCGGGGAAAGTTCGTTAACCCCTTTTCCAAGCGCCGGCTGTCGTCTGCCAGATTTCCTTACCGCAGAAACAACGGTGATTCGGCTGCGCGACCAGCTTGCCATAATATACTTTTGTTCCGCAATTGCTGCACACCCATACCCTAGATAGTGGCAACGGCGCGTCTGTGCCCCAATAATAAATGCTTTCTGGGTTACTCATCACTATCTCAACCTTTCACTAATTTAGTTAGTCTATGGCGACATTGACTCAGTCTTAGTGCTATCGGGAAAGTTCTTATTGAAAACGTCTATACGCAGAATTGCCAATAAGGTAATAATAACCAACTTAAAATCCAGCCATATACTGCGTTCTTTAACATAGCGGACATAAAAGGCAAGCTTAACCGGTAAAACTTGTTCTCTGTAAGCTTTCTCCGCGTCCTGACCCGGCAGGCAATACTTCCGTCGATCCAACCTTACTGTGATAATTCATTTGCTCCACTTAAGCCGGTCCCATACTATTACCTGTTTGACACGGGGCGGTGCGGTCAAATCATCCTGAGGACAGGGCACTTCCTCAAAAGATTTCTGCTCCAATGGTTGACCTGTCAACGCAAAATCACTGATAAAATCTATAATATTATTTATTTCTCTATAACCGATCCCTGACTGCACAGGAAGTGTTATCACTTCCTGCGCAGCTGATATCGCGTTGGGACATCGCTCGTCATCCCAGAATAAGTCATCACTACAGTTCCCAGCAGGATAGAGGGGGTGATCAAACCAATTCCCCATCTCGACCTTGGCCAGTTTTGCGTGCCGCAAACATGTCGCTTTGTCCTTTACCCTTATAGGATAGCGGATGAGCACCGCGCCTTCTTCACTGGAGAAAGCCGGGAGCCCTCGTTCAGTCAGCAATCGGCTATACTCCTTGGCGAGCCAGCGGCGATAATCATTAACCTTGTCCATCTGAGCGCCGCGCTTGTCGAGAAGCTTTTTCTGCATTTGACTCATGCCTTTGAAATAATTTCTTGGCATTTCACCATTTAAGTCCTGCACCGTACTTGAACCCACGTTAATCCCCATTTTTGCCAACGCCCAATGAGCATTTGTGGCCAATCGATATAATTTCGGCTGCAGAAGGAACTGATGTGCCGCTAATCGCATCGCCAACGTGGCAGTCTCCCTAAAACCAGGCTTGTTCGCCGCTTTTTCCATTGCCACCATAATGCCCGCATATTTGGGATTATTTATCTGGGCAATTCCGCCATATCCGGTAGTAAACGGCTTACTCCAATGAGTGGAATAAAAGGCGGCATCACCAAAACTGCCTGCGGGGTTACCGTCAATACTCACCCCATTGACATGAGCACAGTCTTCTATTACAATCAGGCCTTTCTCCTTTGCCCACGCGGTAATTGCCTGGGTATCGCGATTCGGATTGCCGTAGGTGTGCTGAATTATCACAGCTACAAGCTGCTTTTCTGTTCCATGTTCCTCCATTCGCAAAAAAGAATTTTGGTACTGCTTTAAGGGTGAGTTATAACTGGCCGTGTCAATATCAGCATACTCGAGTATAGCCCCAACATACTTTACAGTTAAAGGCACCTCCATGCAGGTATAGCCAGGTATAAGAACCCTATCGCCTGAACCTATGCCAAATGCTTTTAAAAGCGCAAATAGTGCTATGCGGCCTTTATAAAAATATAAAAGTTTATCCATGGAATACAGCCTCCAAGAGTCGATTAAACCGTACCTTCCCATATAAAAAGTCAGCAACTTTAATGCCACTTCTTCGACAAGCCTTTAAATCATATTTTTCACCAGATCAGAAGCACACACATCTCATAAGCAATTCAGCAGAATGTACTGCGAATAATGGCCTATCTCCAATATACCGTAACCGCTCGCCCCAATGTCGAGGTAATAGCAACAATTGTGGGTTACTTCGAAACTTCAAATACTAGACAACTTCATTCGGCTTTAATTTATCGCAAGCTACAATAAATTAAACAATCTTATTAGAAAAGAGACTAGTCGCCTAATTTAGGCTCAATATTATTCGTATTCCTTTTCAAAAGCGTCAACATTAGGGCCAGATGGGGCAATCGAATTAGTTGCAACGCCTTTCACCTGCAAACTTAGGCTACGGCACCATTGATTCGGTCTTAATACCACGGGGAAAACTCTTATTGAAAACGTTTATCCGCATAATTTCGAGCAAAGTAATAATAATCAGTTTGAAATCGAGCAATAAGCTGCGTTCATTGACATAGCTGACACAGTAGGCGAGCTTAACTGGTAGAATCTGTTCCCTATAAGCTTCCTCGGGGTCCTGAGCCTCTCCGAGAATGCGGCTTTCATCCTTGTAAACCACCGAAGCATAATCCGTAATCCCGGGCGGCACAGATAGCACAATACCTCTGATATCTTGCGGATAAATCTCGACCCATGACGGCAGTGGTGGACGCGGACCAACCAAGCTCATTTCCCCTTTCAGCACATTAAGCAATTGGGGAAGTTCATCCAGTTTATACTGGCGCAAAAACTTGCCAAATCTGGTTATTCGGCAATCTTCCCCCACGGTCATCCGGCTGCCAATCGCTTCTGCATTGGTTACCATTGTTCTGAATTTGTAAATACGAAATAATTTACCAAATCTGGCCACACGAACTTGCCGGAAAAAAACCGGCCCCGGAGAATCCTGTTTGATGCAAATAGCGATAATTAAGAACAACGGCGCTAAAACTATTAATCCCGGCACAACAAACAGTAGGTCAAAGCAGCGTTTAATAAACATCCGCCAAAGCCTCCCCGCCCAAGATTCCCTTGACCACTTCATCATCACCGTTATTCAGCAATACAAGTAGCCGATGCTTGATCATAAAAATCAGCTCCTAAATCACGATTCTTATCCACAGATTTACTAAACATCTTATTTTCCAGCTTCTTCACCGTGTTATTTTTTCCACCTAATCGGGTCCCATATTATTATTTGTTTTCCATGAGCCAGCGCGTTCAAATTCTCCTATAAAAAGCACTTCCTTAATAGATTTCAGCTCTATTGTTTGACTTGCCACAGCAAAATTACTGACGAAATCTACAATTTTATTTATTTCCCGACAACCGATCCAGGAATGCGCGGGCATATTCACCACTTCCCGCGCGGCTAATATCGCGTTGGGACATCGGTCACCCCAGAAAAAGTCATCAATACAGTCCCCGGCAGGATGAAGCGGATGATCAAACTAATCTCTCATCTCCACCTTAGACAGCTTTGCTTGCTGCAAACATGCCGCTTTATCCCTGACCCAGACAGAACTAATGAGTATCGCGCCTTCTTCACTAGAGAAAATCGGAAGTCCCCGTTCTGTCAGTAATCGGCTATACTCCTTAGCAAGCCAGCGACGATAATTATTTACCTTATCCATTTCGGCGCCACATTTTTCGAGTAGCTTTCTTTGCAGCTGGCTCATACCTTTGAAATAGTCTCCTGGCATTTCATCATTTAGTTCCTGCGCCATATTCCTACTAAAATAAATTCCCATTTTTGCCAGTACCAATGAGTATAGAGGCCCAGCCAGTGTAGATTCGTTCGCAGCAATAGCTCATGGGCAACCAATCGTATCGCCAGCGTGGCAGCCTCCTTAACCCTGGGTTTGTTCGCCGCTTTTTCCATTGCCGCCATACTTCCCGCATATTGGGGATTATTTATCTGGGCACACCTCCAAATCCGGTGGTAAACGGCTTGCCCTAATGAGTGCAATAGAAGGCGGCATCACCAAAACTGCCGGTCGGTTTACCGCTTAAATTACGCCATTGACATGGACACCATCTTCAATTACTATCAGGCCCTTGGCTTTAGCCCAGGTGATAATTGCCGGCGTATCGCGATTCGGATTGCCATAGGTATCACCGCCGCAAGCTGCTTTTTCGTTCCGTATTTCGCCATCTGCGAAAAGGCATTTTGGTATTGCTGCTTGGTTGTGTTCTAACTGTCCTCGTCGATATCAGCATACTCGGGTATCGCCCCCACATACTTTACGACTAAAGGCACATCCACACAGGTATAGCCAGACACAAGAACCTTGTCGCCTGTACCTATGCCAAATGCTTGTAAAAACGCAAACAATGCCACACAACCTTTATAAAAATATAAACGGTTATCCCTGGATCACTGCCTCCAAAATCGATTAGTCACCTGTTTTTTCGCTTATTTTACTGCAATTCGTGGGTACTTATGCATATGGGGTACTCCATATGCATAAGGTTTAACGCCGTAAATAGTTATAAGTTATCGCTAAGCCGTCAGCAAGGCTCATCTCCGGCTGCCAGTCCAAATCCTTTAATGCAGCGCGGTTATTAAGGCAAGAACGGCAAATGTCCCCCTGGCGAGTTGGCAGATAACGTCGCTCACCGCCTTTCCCAACCGCCAGAGACAGCATATCCACCATTTGGTTGACACTAATTTCAGTTGCAGTACTAATATTATATACGGCGTTAGCCCGAGAACTTACCAATGCTCGGTAGTTTGCGTCTGCTACATCGCCGACGTAAACAAAATCGCGAGTCTGTCCGCCGTCGCCGAATATATCTATAGGCTGGTCATTTAGAAACTTCCGGGTAAAAATACTAATAACCCCGCCCTCACCGGAGACTCCCTGTCGTTCACCGTACACATTGGCATAACGCAAAACGATATATTCCATCCCAAATAGTTCATAATATAGTTTTATATAGTTTTCCGCAACAAGTTTACTCAACCCATAAAAAGAAGTAGGTAAAACAGGCGTATCTTCCGAAATAGCGATAGATGGCACATCACCATAAACCGCAGCGCTTGAAGCAAAGACGATACGCCTGACCCCTGTTTTGCGTGAGGCCTCCAGAACATTGACTGTTCCAAGCACATTCACCCGACAATCATAATCCGGCTCATCCAGAGACTTTTGCACCGCAGTTTGCGCCGCAAGGTGAATTACAAAATCAAATCTTTCGGCCGTAAATATTTCCATCAGGTCATCTCTGAATATATCCAAATTAAATAATCTGGCGTTGGGATTCACATTCTCCTTGCGACCGGTGCTTAGGTTATCGACAATCACCGTTTCATGTCCCTGAGCCAAAATCTTATTAACAACATGCGAGCCTATAAACCCGGCACCGCCGGTAACTAGTACTTTCATTATTTACCCCCCAATTCATTTGAATTAAGCAATAACCACGGCAAAAAACAGGCAAATCCGACCAAGTCTGAGAGAGCAGCCATTATGTATCAATCCGTTTGACTATTGATAGCCAATTGTACCTAATATTAGAATCACGCATACCCATTACTTAACTTTATAATAATTGCAGTACCATTCGGCAAACCTCTGCAAGCCATCATCTATCGAAGTTTCAGGCTTAAACCCAACAGCCTGCTGCAATAAATCAGTGGAGGCGAAGGTGGCAGGAACGTCGCCCGGCTTAATAGGTTCGAAAATTTTATCAAATACTACCTCTCTGCCAGTCACCTTGCTCAAGCATTTTTCAAGTGTTTCGATAAATACCATCAGCTTCTCAGGACTATTGTTGCCTATATTAAAAACTTGATGAGGAACAGCATTAACCCCAGCGGGAATGTTGCAAAGAAGCCTCTCAATACCCGCCACGATGTCATCAACATATGTGAAGTCTCTATAGAGGTCGTTTTCGAAATCACCATTGTTAAATATCTTAATTGGCTTACCTTCAAAGTACCTCTGTGTAAATCCGAAATACGCCATGTCCGGCCGCCCCATCGGACCGTATACAGTAAAGAAACGCAGTCCTGTGGCCGGAATCTTATAGAGATGACTGTAGGTATAAGCCATTAATTCATTTGACTTTTTCGTAGCCGCATAAAGCGAGACCGGATTGTCAACAAAATCCGATTCACAGAACGGAACTTTTTTGTTTGCTCCATAGACGGAGCTGGATGATGCGTAAACGAGGTGATCTACCGGATTATGTCTACAAGCCTCCAGGATATTAAAAAAACCAATAATATTGCTTTGGATATATGCATCCGGGTTTTCTATAGAATAACGAACACCGGCTTGAGCTGCGAGATTAACTACAATATTGGGCTTGTACTTTTCAAAAGATTTAATAATTGTATCCTTATTAGCAATGTCATCCATGATGAAAGTAAACTTATCAAAAGATTTAAGTAGTTCCAGACGAGCATGTTTAAGCTTGACGTCATAATAGTCATTTAGATTGTCGATACCCACCACTCGACAGCCCTGCTCCAACAAACTTCGGGACAAGTAATATCCGATAAAACCTGCTGCTCCGGTAACGAGGAATGTTTTTGTTCTATTCAGCGGATTGTAGGTCAGCATCATTACGCAGTTCTCTCTTTCAGACTTGAATAAGCACTTACCTGGTTAACTACTTCCCGGCCAATGGAATAGTACTCTACACCTGCTTCACTCATCTCTGGAATTCCATAAATATTCCTGCCATCATATACAAGAGGAGTCTTCATAAGTTTTTTATAATCCCCTGGCTTTACAGCTTTAATCTCATCCCACTCGGTAAAGATAAAACAAGCATTAGCGCCTATTAAAGCATCCTCCGCAGTATCAACATACTTTATACTCCCTCGAGTGCATGTTTCCTCCGGGTATAATCTTTTAAAATTATCGCTGCCAACAGGGTCGTACGCATAAATATCTGCTCCCTGAACTAATAACAACGGTACATTTTCAAGTGACGGCGCTTCGCGCAAATCATCAGTCCCCGGCTTAAACGCAAGCCCAAGAACAGCTACCTTTAGACCGTTAAAAGTAAATAGTCTTCTGCTTGCTTTCTTATACAGTATAGTCTTCTGGTCAGAGTTCACATCAATGGCAGCCTTAACCGTTCTGAGCTCATAACCATACTGTTTTGCAAGATACTCCAGCGCTTTTGTGTCTTTGGGAAAACATGACCCGCCATAACCGATGCCAGCATTGAGAAAGTTGCTGCCAATACGCTTGTCAAAACTCATTCCCTTAGCCACATCTTGAATATCAGCACCTACCAGCTCACAAAGGTTGGCGATATCGTTCATATATGAGATCTTGAGAGCCAGGAAATCATTCGAAGCATACTTTATCATCTCAGCCGATCTTCTATTGACCTGTACTAAAGGTAAATGGAAAGGATCATATATCCTCATAAGCAATTGGGCAGCCCATTCGCTCTCCGTCCCGATAATGATTCTTGCCGCCTGCAGAGTATCACGAACTGCCGTGCCTTGCGCAAGAAACTCCGGGTTAGAAGCCACTTCAACTTTGACGTTATTCCGCAAAAAATCTTTAATGAACTGCTCCACTTTGTCATTTGTACCCACAGGGACAGTAGATTTTACTACGACTAGGCAGTCCTTTTCTAAGTTTTCCGCAATCTGTCTTGCAACCGTAGCTATGTGGTTAAGATTGGCCGAGCCGTCAGAATGTTCAGGAGTCCCCACACCGATGAATATAGCGTCTGCATCTTTATAAGCCGAAGCGTAATCAGTGGTGAAGTTTAACCTGCCAGCGGCATAATTTTTCTGCATAAGCTCTTCAAGCCCGACCTCATAAATAGGAGAAATTCCCTGTTTCAACATATTTACTTTATTCTCGTCAATATCGACACAGGTTACCTGGTGTCCCACTTCTGCGAAACAGACGCCTGCGACTAATCCAACATAGCCTGTGCCAGCTACCGCTATTTTGTACATAGTAAGTCCCTCCCCTTTCACCGCCGCCAATATATCCACTGCGTCATACCATCAGTTATGAAACGTTGGCAACCGGTCTACCGATAAATCCTTTAATCGTGGATAATTTTGATCCTTTTCTGACAACCGCACATCAGTCAACGGCCACTCAATGCCAATATCCGGATCATTCCACGCAATACCGCTTTCCGCTTCAGGGGTATATATGTCCGTGCATTTATATGTAAAATACGCCGTATCACTGACCACACAAAAACCATGGGCAAATTCGGGAGGAATCCATAATTGACGATGATTATCACCAGAAAGCATCACCCCGACCCATTCACCAAACGTAGGGGATCCACTCCTTATATCCACCGCTACATCAAAAACTTTGCCTTCAACAACAGATACCAGTTTACCTTGGGCATGAGGTCGCTGATAATGCAAACCACGCAACACACCACGAGCAGAAAAGGACAAATTATCCTGAACAAACTGCCCTTGAATGCCAGCCCCCACATACCGCTCCTGTCGCCAAGTTTCCTTAAAAAAACCACGTTCATCGCTGAAAGTCTTAGTCTCAACAATCAGTACCCCTGGCAACTTAGTTTCAATTACTTTCATCCAATATCAACTCCCGACGCCAGTTGCAGTAGATATTTACCATAGCCATTCTTCTTCATGACATCACCCGAAGCAAGCAAATCATCTTGGCTGATGTATCCCATCCTATAAGCAATCTCTTCCGGGCAGGCCACCATCAGGCCTTGCCGCTCCTGTAATGTGGCAATATAGTTTGCGGCCTGTAAAAGAGACTCGTGCGTCCCAGTATCCAACCAGGCATATCCGCGACCTAGGGTTTCAACATGAAGAGCATTACGCTCCAGATATAAGCAATTTAAATCTGTTATCTCAAGTTCACCCCGTTCAGAGGGTTTGAGTGATTTAGCTAATTCAACAACTTGATTATCATAAAAATACAATCCCGTAACAGCATAATTTGACTTAGGTGCAGCGGGTTTTTCAGTCAAGCTCACCGCCTGGCCTCTACCATCGAATTCTACCACACCATACCTTTCAGGATCCTTTACCCAATAAGCAAAGACAGTAGCCCCAGCCTCCTGACGCGCTACTTTCTGTAATTTTTCGCTAAAAGAGTGACCATAAAAGATATTATCTCCTAATACTAATGCACAACTGTCGCTTTTAATAAACTGCTCCCCAATCAAAAATGCCTGGGCTAATCCATCCGGACTGGGCTGCACAGCATATGACAACTGAACACCCCATTGTTGGCCATCACCTAGCAGATTTTGAAAACATTCTTGCTCGTAAGGAGTAGTGATAATTAAAATATCCCGAATACCCGCCAGCATCAAAGTTATCAATGGATAGTAAATCATCGGCTTGTCGTACACAGGCGTTAACTGTTTGCTCACTGCTCTTGTAACCGGATATAACCGAGTTCCAGAACCGCCTGCTAATATAATACCTTTAGTTACCGCCATGCCTTTTTCTCTCTCCCTACGTTATAGTTTATTAGAAATCCCCTAAATTACATTCCCCAGACGTTCGCGTTTGTAACTGCCGTCCGTAACCCGTTGACACCACTCCATACTAGCTAAATACCATTCAATGGTCTTAGCGATGCCAGTTTCAAATGTCTCGGTTGGTACCCATCCTAATTCTTTCTTTATCTTAGATGCATCAATCGCATACCGCAGGTCATGGCCAGGACGATCCTTTACAAAAGTTATCTGCCCTCGATACGACTTTCCGTCTCTACGCGGCTGTTTTTCATCCAAAATATCACACACTGCCTGCACAATACTGAGGTTGGTCTTCTCATTATGCCCGCCAATGTTGTACTTTTCCCCTGGTTTCCCTTTGTCCAGCACTGTCATGATAGCCCGGCAGTGGTCTTCTACATACAACCAGTCCCGCACATTTTGGCCATCTCCGTATATCGGCAACAACTTACCCTCTAGTGCATTTAAAATAATTAAAGGGATTAATTTTTCAGGAAATTGAAATGAACCATAATTATTTGAACAGTTAGTCATTAATACCGGTAAACCATAAGTGTGGCAATAGGCTCTCACAAGATGGTCGGAAGAAGCCTTGGAAGCCGAGTACGGTGAATTGGGCGCATAAGGTGTTTCCTCAGTGAAATACCCTGTTTCACCCAGCGTTCCATAAACTTCATCTGTCGAAACATGCAGGAAACGAAATTGTGACTTCCTATCATTATCTAAAACATTCCAGTATTTTTTCGCTGCCTCCAGCAGGGAAAAGGTACCATTAATATTGGTCTGAATAAACTCCGCCGGCCCATCAATTGACCGGTCAACATGGGACTCCGCTGCAAAGTGCACAACAGCGTCAGGCCGATACTCGGCAAATATTTTATCAACCGCAGTGTGCTGACAAATATCGCACCAAACAAATTTGTATCTCGAATTATTTTCCACGTCCCGTAACGATTCTAAGTTTCCTGCGTAGGTCAGCTTGTCTACGTTGACAATATGTGTATCCATATTTAAAAGTGCAATATGAATAAAATTGCTGCCAATAAATCCCGCGCCACCGGTTACTAATATATTCATTAATCTCATTCCCCTTACCCATTTACTGCTGAAAGTCCATTTATAACCTTTAGGTCATTCACTAAATAGTCATATAGCGCTTCCCGCCAGTCTCGCATGACATCGATATCTCGCAGTTTTAACAGCTGGTTTTCCATCACGGAATATTGCGGACGAATAGCTTTCACGGGATATTGATCTGTCGTCACCGGCTTCACCTTTATCTTAAGATTGCAAAGACTAAATATCTCCTGGGCGAAATCGCACCATGTACATTCTCCTTTATTGGACGCATGATACACACCATAGAATTCAGTATGTAGCAATTTTTCAATAACCCAACATAGATCTTTTGTGTAAGTCGGAGTTCCATATTGATCAGCAACTACATTAATCTCATCCTTTTCCCGACTTAGTCGCAGCATAGTCTTTACAAAATTATTACCATCGCCATAAAGCCAAGCGGTACGCAGTATGAAATACCGACAACCGGCTTGCTGAATCAGCTGCTCTCCAAGTAATTTACTCTTCCCATAAACTGATAACGCATTTGGTAAATCAAACTCGGTATACTGCTTGTTCCCTGCTCCGTCAAAAATATAATCTGTGCTGATATGGACCAGTTTGCTGCCGGTCTTTTGACAGGCAATAGCCAGGTTTTGCGCCCCGATAGCGTTAACTCTGTAAGCAGTATCTACATCCTCTTCCGCCCGTTCTACATTCGTGTATGCCGCGGCATTAATTACAACCTCGGGTTTAGTAAGTTCCATCGCTCTCCACACCGCAGAGAAATCTGTAATATCAAAAGCGGGCAAGTCGTACAAAAGCAAATCATATCTATCCGCTAATTGTCGCTGGACTTCGCGCCCTAATTGCCCGTTTGCTCCTGCTACAAAAACCTTTTTTCGCATTACCTATTTGCTCCTTTATAAGTTCAGCTTTTCTCCTTACAGTAATTCCTAAGAACGTGATACCGTATATGTATCTATATTTCAGGGTTGTATGTTTATTTGGGGCGAGAACTCTGCGGACCACCTTGAAAAAGCAATTCTATCTATTTTAGGTCGTGATATATTGACATTACAAATATCAATATTGCCATAAATTGGGGTATTAGGCTCTTTTCCATTTGCGAAGTATAGTCCGAATTTATCGGTTCTCGAAGAATAATTAGCAATCAATATGCTAACCGGATTGGCGCTAACATTTTCGTGTGCATGTATTCCCAAGTTATGCAGTGTCACTTGAATACCTGCGCCTTTATTTTTTTGTGTGCTTACATTAATAATATTAATATTTTTTAAATATTGGGTGATAGAATTTGGTTCTAAATCAATGCCTGCCTGAGGTGCAGTTCCATTTGTATTACTGTATTCACCATCAACTACCCATACGTTACGCGCGCTAATTATACTCATCCCCTGACGACGGTTATTATAAGAGGACACCGCTTTAACTACAATCGTATCTGCTACCGAAGGAGGTGTGCCACGTACACAAATACCATCACCCCAGCAATTAATTATCTTGACGTTCTGCAATACAATTGCAGATGCACCATCAATGTTTATTCCATACCCCCATTCCCCTAAGTGTGGCCTGTTACGGTACTTAATGAACTTCGGATCATCACCCACGTATAAGTTTGAAGACTGATTGATATCTTCGCTACTTTCTGCTATGACGTGTTGATAACGCTCGCCCTCAATAGTCCCGCCTATAAGAGAAGAATTATTAACTTCCGATGAGAAGTAGATTACATTATACGCAGTTCTGTCGTTTGGAAGTGCTTTAAGAACAGCATTTTCCGCTAATATAACTGACACGTTGCTCTTGAGCCTCACTGGATTATGTACAGCATCTATCATATATATTCCGGGCGGTATATATACGATGCCGCCACCCTTGATGTTTGCTTCAATAATAGCCTGATTTATGATATGTCCTACACCATAAGTAGTTCCTGATAAAGCGCCCCTCGCATTTATATTGATTATTAGACCAGTTGAATCGCGGTTGTGCTTTTGACGGTTAAGTTGTATATTCATATCTTTCAAGCGTTGATTAGCGAGTTCCTGAATATCTGTTTTCATTACTAAGTTGTTTACTGAATAATTGTCAGAATGCCCGTCCTCCCTGGTATAGTACAGGATTGGCATGGTTAAGAATAGAACTAAGAGTGCTAACTTTAATAATCTAATTCTTGTGTAGTACATAAATTATGTAATGGCCTCCTTTGTCCATACACAAAATTTTCTGTGTCAACTAATTCAGTCATACCCCCCGTTCTAACGGAGGCCTTGATTAGACCTAAAAGACTAATAACCTGCCCTGATGTGAGATATTTTTAATACTTTGTTTTTCTCTATTTCGTAGTATCACAAGCATATATTTTAGTCCCTTGCCTTCTTACCAATACTTTTACATTATTAAGGCTAACTATAATGTCGTTCCTTACGACAAGAAAATACGTTACAAGTGCCGCTAAATAAATTCCGATTCCTATCCACGAATTTACAAGCCATCCTGTCGATATAAATATAAATGACATGGTTATTTCCAACAATATCTCTTTATATATGGAAATATTAAGTATTCTTGATAACAGAATTTCGGCTAAAATACATCGAAAAGCTAATAATACAACTATGGACATTACTGACAATATCAACTTGTGCATTACCACTGTACATATTAACGTAAGTATGATGCTTAATATTACCGTTACCATATTTATATATAGCAGCAATTTCTCTTTTCTTAAAGTTTTCAAATATGTGTTAATTAGTAATGACATTTTGCCTTCATAAATACACATAGGAAAAACTATTGCCATAAACATTAAGCTTTCCGCATATTTAGGTAACCAAGCCGACAAAATAACTTTTAGAGGATAATAAACGATTAATATTCCAAATAAAGAAGTCATTAATAAGGTTCGCATTGTTATATAGATCCGGGGTAATTTTTGGGGGTCTGTTCTTCTTAGCATTGGAAACATAATTATTCCCACCGCATTAACAAATATCATCATGAGTCCAGACACACTTAGGGTTAATGATACTTTACCAAAGGTTGCTACATCCCATATGCGCTCAATACCAAACCTCACTATTCCAATAATTAATATACTTGCAATATTTGCAAACATCAGCTTTATTCCGACATTAATGTTGTCTATCATTTCTTTCATGCTGAAATAAAAAACAGATATTTTTCTGAATACCAATTCTTTACAGCAATACACGGAATATATAAACGCCACTGATTTTCCTATAAGGTCAGCTACTATCAGTAATTTAAATTGTCTAACTCCTTCGAGCAAGAATAATATTATTAACAGACAATAAAGCACTTTCTCTATGATGGTTATTTGGGCGTACTCTTTTATTCGATTTGTCCCTTGCAATATAAACAACAACATGTATCTAACATTTACGATCAGCATGCAAATTGCGACCATTATAAATATGAATTGCCTGTCTGAGTTAATCACAAACATCGCCGAAGCAGTGCCTATTATAACTGCAATTATTAGTTGTGAAAAACTTAGCATCCAGAATTGCGAGAAAAACAAGCCCATATCTAAATCTTTATAATTTTTACCTCCGTATCTTAGATAAATTCCGTCGTTCCATCCAAAATGCAAAAATCCAACATAAGAAGCATAAAATAAATATAACTGCCAATAACCATACTCTTCGATACTTATTAGTTTTGGTACTATTAATACAACAAGAGAAGATATAAGCAACGATACCAAATTAGATGATAATGAGTATAAAATATTCTTAATAAACATCAAAAATCTACTATTCAAAAGCACTTCACCTTTAACAATATTCACGCTCACTTTCTACAAACAAAAAATAAGCATGGCCAGGTGGATTTAAAATAGTTTGGAATATTATTACGAAAATCTTTGTATTTAAACGAACGAATGAAATAGCTTATAGTACGTATAAAATATAACGGTAATATCTGGATTATTTTTGCATCTAGGTATTTGTTGCAATAATATATTTCACTTTCCACAAAACATATAAAGGAAAAAGCTTTTACGCTCTTTGTACTTTGACCATGGGCATGAACTACAGCACTTTGCGGATAGTACATAGTTTTATAGCCTTTTCGTTCCATTTGGATACCAATTATTAACTCTTCTTCAAACAAAAAAGTTTTCTCGTCAAATGGAGTGATGTCCAAAGCACATTTTCGGCTCATCATAAAGCAACATCCTCTAACCGCATGCACTTGAAACGGCTTATCCAAATCATTGCCGTTACCGTAATACTTCTCTTGAACAGATTTAAAAATTTTACGTACTTGTGTATTAACCAAATACTTCTCTTTTATGCCTGTCCTAATACACATAGACGGAATTTGAATTTTCCCATCTATGTTGAAAATTTTAGGACCGACTATTCCTATTTCTGGATTATCTTTTAAATAATTATTCATACATACAATGCCATTATCAAGAAATAGGATATCGCTGTTTGCTACTAAAATTGTTTTACAACCATCTTCCAATGCTTTTTTTACGCCGACATTATTTCCCGCAGCATATCCTCTATTATTTTGATTTTTTATAAATATAATTTTATTATTTTTGACCAATTCAAGAATTTCATTCGGTGCGGGATTCGGAGAAGCGTTATCCACTAGATATATATGGTAATTGATTTGTCCGATTGTAGCATAAATACTTTTTATACATTTTTCAGTAACGACCCAATTAATATAATTTAAAATAACAATACCTAACATCATATGCTCCTTTATAATATTAAATTATTTTGTAGGATTGAATCCAAAACGCCTTCACTGTAAGGTATATATAATTCGACTAGAAAGAAAACCAAAACATACCCTACTACAAATACATTAAATAATAATTTATTTCGCCCTCTTATATTTTCATTAACAATTGCAAATGAAATATAATTAAGTAATAATAGATTCCGCATTAATCTGGCGAATGTAGAAGCAAAAATATATAAAGGAAAATATATAAAGGACATTAAATTGATTAAATAAACTAATTCAACGAACACTACCGCTTTATTAGCTTTATAATGTTCTATCGATTCGGGAAATTTTCTCTTTAACATTAATCGCGAATAGAGCATCATAAGAAAAGAAGCGGTTTGCAAAAACCAACTCTGTAAAAATCCCCAATTTGTGTTAATCTGCAACCAATTGTATATTTTTTCATTACTGGACATCGATATAGCAAGCTCATTGATATACGGAATTTGCTTATTATTTATCACAATAAATACACAACTCAGAATTGAAAGCAAGGCAACGCTATGAATAAGATATTTCCTGTTTCTACCGATTATGACCATAGGCAAATAAAACATAGCTGCAAGATGTATTGTGCTGGCCAAAAGAATTAATATGATGTATTTTAGTTTTGATTTAATTGAATAGTCATATAAGTATTTTGAAGCATAGATAAAGATTGCCATTATTATGAAATTTCTTATTTGAACTACATCAAGAAAAAAAGGGAAGATAAAATACAATAGATATATATAATTGTAATTCTGGCAATATTTCTTAACTGTACTATGTATTAAAAGAAATGAGCAAATTGTTAATATCGCCAAATAAGTTTCATAATTTATACCAAGCAAAACCGCGGCTTGTATAATCAGCCTATACCCAATTTCATAATTACTTTTATCAAAAACCGATGCTCCTGATTGGATTTCATTATAAACATTCGTATAGTTAACATAATCTGGATTCATAGTATTAGCCCAATATAAAATCCACATAAAAAACAAAAGTAAAAAAGAAATAAATTTTTTATGCCTTTTTTTGACAGCGAATATCATATTGAAGAAAATTAAGCTGCTTGAAATTATATATGTCATAATTTTTCTCCGAATCTACAATCATTTTTGAATTTCATAAAGAATATGTTTCTTTTTGTATCTAATAAATTTTTGTCATATTCTTTTGCCTTTTCAAAACTATGTCTTGCTTCCTTAAGCATCATTTCTTTATTAGTCTTTTTTAGTATTTCAGCTATTTCGTCTACTGCACCGTTTCGAAAAATAAATTCTTCACTTAACAATTCCGGTATACCACCCGTTCTTGAACCCAGGGCAGGACATCCTCTGCTCATAGCTTCAATCAAGGCGCGGGGCAAGCCCTCCTGTTTACTTGGCTGAATATATATATCGATATTATCTAAATATTCAAAGACCTTTTCATGAGGTAATGCACCTAGAAATTTAACTTTATTCATAACGTTATACTTCTCTGCTATAGAGCGTAAATAACCGTCATCACCGCCACCAACAAGATGGTATTCCATATTACAATTTTGCTTATTTAGCTTTGATATTGCCTCGATGACGTATTCCTGACCTTTATAGCGCACATTAACAGCTGCCGTTGTTCCCACAACTATTGGTTTATTCCCATTAATTTCTTTGATTCTCTCTATGCGTCTTTCCAATACACTTTGATCCACTTTCGGTAATGACACATTAGAGCAACTAATATTCTTGCCTTCGGTTTTATATCGACGTTGTAAAAACTCATTAGTCACATACACTACATAAGGCGCATATTCAACTACCCTTCTTGTCATTAACCACATATAAGGTGCTATAAGTTTACCCTTTAATCCATGATTCCATAGTGCATCCCATGGACAACCTACCACTTCTACTAAATATGGCTTATTGAATTTAAGAGCATATCTGATCGCCATCAACCCATATAAACTAGGTATTCTTACAACTATATAATCGTGACTGGACACTAGCTGTTCGACTTGCTTTCTGTTTTTTAATATATTAAATATATTATTTGTTTTTTTAACAAGATGAAACTTTACACGATCAACTGCATTTTGTTTACAAACAATCCTTCTATCATTTTCAGTAGCTTGCCGCTCAGTTGCAAAAACCGTTACTTCACCAAAACAATTAATGTACCGTTCAAACAAATGATTATTTAAAGAGCCACTAGTATAGTAATTGCAGTCTTTCTTTATAAAGGTATGATCATGAATAAAAATCATAGCTGCTTCTCCTCTAACTTATTAACCAAATTCAGATAGCTTTCTTTTATCTGCAAATTGCACTTTGCAAGGTGAAAGCACACTTCTCTTCTACTCTCGCATAATTTCATAAAAGCATGTATTGCTTTCTTAGAAGAGAATTCACTCATAGGAATTGCATAATCCGAAAGATCTAAATCCCGCATAATTCCTTGTCCTTTATTTCCACCATATGTAATTGCAATTGAGGGTACTTCCTCAGATAATGAGAAGATTACAGAATGAAATCGAGTTCCAACAATATAATCAAATTGACTGTATATTGCTTTTAGATCTTTACATGTGTAATTATTATCCGAGATAAGAAAATATTCACCTTGATTTAGCTTCGAAATTATTTCAGAAATACAACTTTTATCATTCTCGTGTGTTGTCTCAGAGAGAGTATGCTCGACAAAAACGGGCAAATAGTTCTCTTCAAAAAGCCAACTGGCGAATCTAGCCATGCCCTCAATGTAATCATGATAATTTTTCACTGGGTCAGAACTACCAGGAAATCTATACGGTCGTGCTGTAATCGCAACTAACTTCCGACCGGGATACAGTTTATTAAGAACTATTTTTTCAGTATTTTCCCTTTCACTTCTATGCAAACCAAATCCCAAATCTGGAAACAAAAGTGCGTCTATTCCAATTTCGGCTAGCATCTCTTTTGATATGCTTTCTCTTACAGTTACAAGTTCACACCGTTTCAGTACCATACGCACTAAGCGAGCCACTCCTAACCCATAAAAAGGCCCAAAAGAATTTGGCATAATATATACTGGCTTACCTAGTGATTGAGCAAGCATAACATGAAATAATTGGAAGTAGACTGTATAGAAATCCGTAAACTTTCCATAAGAGTGGATAAATCCTCCACCTTTTACGAAACATACATTGCTCTCTTCCATTATCTTCAAGGTCTGCTTTTCATTGCTGGATAAAAAAGGCAATACAAGCAACTTTGTGAAGCTCGTTAATAATAACAAGCTTGCCAACAAGTCAATTAATGCAACGGAACCCCATTTTAGAATCAATTTCGTATTATACTCGTAATTTTCTATTGACTTAAACTTCCTGCTAGGATGTTTTAGGATAGGTATAAGAGATTTGATTCCTATTGCCTGGGATTGTTTTGTTAATCTCTTTTCGCTCGCTAACATATAAAAGGTTCCTTCATAGCCAGCCCTTTTTGCTACCTCCATGGTTTCCCACACAAGTGCTTGATCACCACGATTCAAATCACTATTTGATGGAAGAATTACGTATGTACCTATCACACATTCAACCTCTTCTTGTCAATATTTGTATATATGTTCAAAAGACTTACCAACACACTTTCAGCACCAAATTGTTTGACTTTAAATTGATTCTCATTGCCCATTCTTTCCCTCAACGCTATGTTTTCTAAAACTTCATTTATGCCAATCGCGAATCCATTTATATCGTCCGGTTCCACCATATATCCACCTTTTCCATCTTCAATCAAATCAATGTTGCCTCTTACATTGGAACATACAACCGGCAACCCGCTTGCCATTGCCTCCATAAGTGACACTGGGAGTCCCTCACGATAAGAAGGAAAAACGAATAAATCTGTTGCTTTATGTATTTCTCTAATATCCCTTCTATAGCCCAACAACTTAACTTGGTCGGCTATACCAAGTGACGCAGCTAAATCTTTTAAATATCCTTCCCTGTCCCCAGCACCACATATCACATAAAAAATATTGGGATTGTTTAGCTGTGCTAACGCCTTAATCACAGTTTCATGATTTTTATTCTTATTAAGCTCGCCCACCGAAAGGACAACCAATGCTTCTTCGGGAATTCCTATTTCTCTGCGTTTTAACAATTTATCAACAACTGGTTGACCAAATTTCTTAGTATCAAGTCCAACTCCTGGAAGATATTCAACTCTCGCCGCCTTAAAAGAGTTTTTAGCTCTTTCATAATCCTCTCTATTAATGGTAATGAGCATATCCGTATATCTCGCTAACCAACGCTCTACAGAATAATATATCAACCAATTTATGAGCGGCGCTCCTTTAAAAAAGTGGAAACCATGTGCCGTATAAATCACTGTAACATTTTTCATTTTCATACACGCAACTCTCACGCAGGCTGAAGCAACTGGAGTATGCGTATGAACTAAATCGTACTCCTCATCATGTATTAACTTTTTAAGTTTTTTATATGCTGTATAATTATCTTTTTTTAAGGGAGTTCGTTGAAACTCCAAATTAAAAATCCTACAGCCTTTTTCTAGTATTCCTTGATCAATCGGCCGGAGCAGATTACAAGCCATATCAACTTTATGCCCTTGCTTAAATAGCATATTTATATGGGCTGTGAAAAAAGCCATGGTATCTGATATAGTTGTCACATATAATATCTTCATCCTAAACGCTCCTGATCAAAAGTCGTAAGTCTTCCCCTGCCAAGCCATTAAGATGTACACTAAAAAACAACCTTATGTGCAAATTGCCTAAGACTTGTTCCACTTAATAATGCTATAAAGCACTCTTGCTCCTACTTTAGCTGAAATTGCGTACGATTAAAATTTTACTATTTTGCTTTGATATTCGGCGCTGACGGCTTTCATGGCATTTCTGGCGTCGATAACCACCTCAGCATTCATCACCACTGCTTCATAATCAATACTGCTATGGTTGGTCAGAATAATGACCTACACGCCGTAGATTCTGGTCAAATCCTCTAACGCTGAACCCGACCTTGGCCTTTTCTACCGCCAGTGGCAGCCCCACATAGCCAAACCAATAAATCCGTCACTGCTGTCTTATTTTTAATTTTTTCCTGTAATTCATCTAGAATCTCAATGTAGAGTGGCCGGGACTGCTGCAACGTGCCTGCCATGCTCATCCACAGTTTGCCCTGTCGCAGCTTCTTTGCTAATCGGCTCCTCCACCTTCTTGGCGGTGCGAAAAGAGGGCACCAAATCTGTTAGCAGTGTCACTATCTCTACCCCGTGCGTTGCCTGTCGCAGCAACAGTAAACTATTATGCAAAGTAGCCTCATCGACTGACCTTATGTTAGCCTGAAATATTTTCGCATGTCTGGTCGCAGTAGTACCTTCCTCGGCGGTCAAAAGTTCTTCAAACAGCTTTTCACCCGGGCGAATGCCGGTAAATTTGATGTCAATGTCCTGATATGGTACCAGACCGGACAGCTTGATCAAATCACAGGCCATGTCGGTGATTTTTACCGGCTCGCCCATATCCAGCACGAAGACTTCACCGCCCTGGGCCATGGCTCCGGCCTGCAAGACCAGTTGCGTAGCCTCAGGGATGGTCATGAAGTAGCGCCGCATATCCGGGTGAGTGACAGTTATCGGACCGCCACCGGCGATCTGATGCCTGAACAGTGGTACTACGCTGCCACGACTACCGAGCACATTGCCGAACCGGACTGCAGCAAATTTTGTCTTACTTACACTGTTTAAATTCTGAATAATCAGTTCCGCCACACGTTTTGTCGCCCCCATGACGCTGCTAGGATTGACCGCCTTGTCGGTGGATATCATGATAAACATTTCCGCGCGGCTGCGATCAGCAGCTTCGGCAATCACTCTGGTGCCAAATATATTGTTGCGCACCGCTTCTTCCGGTTGCCGTTCCATCAGCGGCACATGCTTGTGGGCCGCTGCGTGGAAGACCACTTGTGGACTGGTCTGTTTAAACACTGCATTGATTCTTTCCTGATCGCGTACGTCGGCAATAATATGCTCCAGCTCTAACTTGGGATATCGCTCCCCCAGTTCACGGTGAATTTCATAAATGCTATTTTCACCTTTGCCAAGTAATACTAGTGTTGCCGGTGACATCTTGGCTATCTGGCGGCATAATTCCGAGCCGATTGATCCGCCCGCCCCGGTTACCAGGACCCTTTTCCCGGTCAGATACTTGGCGATCTGGGCAATATCCAGCTGAACCGGGTCCCGCCTGAGCAAATCCTCCAATTCAATGTTGCGCAGTTGTTGCACCGTCACTTTGCCGTCAATTAACTCATACAGTCCAGGGAGGGTTTTTACTGCGCATTTGAATTGTTGGCACTCCTGGATAATTTCCCGCAGTGCCCCACCATTTATTGACGGCATGGCGATTATAATTTCACTGATCTTGTATCGTTGGACCAGTTCATGGATCTCGCTCCTGCGGCCAAGTACTCTGGCCCCGAAAAGCATCTTATGCTGCTTATAGGGGTCGTCATCAACAAACCCGATCAACACTTTGGCGTCATAATAACGCTGCTTTATCTCCCTGGCGATCATCGCCCCGGCATCGCCGGCGCCGACAATCAGCACCCGGTCTCGCTCTGGATTGGAATTTTTTCTGGCATGCTGTACCACCCGAATAAACATCCTGCTGCCGCCGACCAACAAAATATTAAACAACCAACTTAAGAGCTGGATGCTTCTTGGTAGATCGGCATGCTTGGCTGACATATAGAGGATTATAATCAGCGAGCTTAGGCTCACCGCGCCGACGATAGACAGCAATTCATTGACGCCCGCATACCGCCATAAACGATGATACAGACCGAAAGCATAAAATATTATCAGCCGGATAAAAATCGTCACTGCCAGGTAATTGATGACAACATTGAAGTAATGCATTTGGACCACCCCATCAAATCGGACCAGTAGCGCCAGGCAAGAAGCCAGCGTTACCACTGTCGCATCCAGCAACATTAACATCATGGAAATTAAATTACGGCGCAAAGAACGGCACCTCGAATCTTTATTTTTCGGCCACTTTCTGGTCATTTGTAGCGTAGTAATAATAAGAAGAATACTCTTCCTCAATTTCTACGCGATTAAGCACAACCCCCAGAAGCTTCCCTCTGGCCTTAACTATCAGCTCCTTGGCCCGTTGAGCCATTTCCGGCCGGACTATATCACTGCCCAACACAATAATAACCCCGTCCATCCGTGATGCCAGCACACAGGCATCAGTGACAGCAATCACCGGCGGCACATCAAAAATAACGTGATCAGCATAGCCCGCCAGACAAGTAATAAGATTATTCATTTTGCCGGAACCGAGCAGTTCGGATGGATTAGGCGGCAACGGCCCGCTGGCTAAAAGCAAGAGATTTTTGACATCGGTTTCCTGAACGCAGTCATCTAAAGAGACTTCATTGCCCACAAGAATGTTGGTGATGCCAACAGTCTTCCGGCGGTCGAAAATTCTGTGCTGGACCGGTTTGCGCAGGTCGCAATCTACAATAATAACTTTTTTACCGGACTGCGCCAGAGCCACCGCCGTATTAGCAGTCGTAAGCGATTTGCCTTCCTGCGCTCCGGCGCTGGTAAACATGATGGTCTTCGGTTCGTAGTCGGCTCTGCAGAAATTAATATTGGTGCGCAATGTGCGGTAGGCTTCCGCTATCGGTGATTTAGACTGGTCTTGAACAATAAGTTGCCAATTTGTACTCATAACCCAACCCTCACTTTTAACCTCTGCCATAGTCCATTGTTATTGATAATTGCCTGCTGCTTGTTATAATCCGGGATACTGCCAAGTATCGGCAACTCCAGATATTGCTTGACATCATCAGCCGTACGAATGGTTTTATTGACATACTCCTGAAGAAAGGCCAGACCAATACCCATAAGTAATCCCAAAATTGCCGCAATCGCTACATTCAGCGCCTTTCTAGGAAATATCGGCTTATCCGGCGCGATGGCGACATCAATTACCTGCACATCAGTAGGCTGCGCGAACTCACTAATGCGCGCTTCTTCGTATTTCTGCGCCAGCATTGCTACTACCTGATTGCCGACATCCACATCCCGCATCAACCTGCCTAAGCCTTTCTCCTTCGCCGGAAGCTTGCTCATTTCCTGATCTCCCTGGAACATTATCCCACTAATGGCACCTTGTTGGGCATGTGCGGCCGCTATATCAGCTTCTGCCTGGATTCTCGCCTGCAGTAGGCCCTGTTGGATCGGATTCATCGACGGAGCTTCATAATTAACCACCCGGACAACCTCGTTATTTAGCTTAGCCTTCGTCTCGGCGATGGCCGCCTTGGTGGCTAAAACCTCTGGATACTGGTCGGTATAGTTCTGTTTCAAACCTACCAGCTGCACTTCCAGGTCGGCCAGTTTGCTTTCGTATTGTTCAATAAGCGGACTGTCGGCAATAAACCCTGGCTTTTGCGCGGCGATCTGCTGCTGAATGCTGGCCAGCTTGGCCTGCGCGGAGGTCAGCGCCACGGTATTGTCCGCTGCCATACTTTTAACGGTGGCGAAACTGTCCACCATGGATTTGGTCTCCTCATCCGGTGCGACTATTTTTTGATTGCGTTTATATTCCTCCAGCGCTGTTTCCGCACTGTCCAGTTCAGTTTTCGCTTGCTGCAGCCGCTCGCCGATAAACTCCCGCGATACAGTTTGCTCCGACCTTGCCAGCGCCGTCATCCTGCCCAAAAAAACTTCCACTAACTTATTAACCACATACTGAGCTTTGGCCGGGGACTTGTCCCTAAATTTCACATTCAATATTTCGGTATCTTTTACCGGTTCAGTTGTGATTAATTTCAGCATGTCCTCATAAGTCGGCGGATCATCAGTGTTCCATTGGGTGGTGTCGATCACTTTCTGCACCACCGTTCGGCTTTCCAAGATTTCGGCGTAGGTCGCCATCTGTTGCTGGGTCATTGTCGGACTGTCCATCGGCAGATCGGCCAACAACGAATCCGCCAAGCCGTGCGGCTGTTTGATGCGTAGCGTCGTCGCCGCTTCATATGTTGGCGGGATGGCAAAACTCACTACCACACTTATCAGTACCGTGGCAAAAAACACGTTGGCAATCAGCCGTTTGCGCTTTCTGACTATTTTAATAAATTCTTTTAAATCAATCGTTTTCTCGTCCACCATTGCCTCCAGTAAACCCCATAGGGGATTTTATTAATTTAGTTGGTATGTCCCAGATAATAAGCCCCGGTCATGAACGGCAGAATATCACGAGCAAAGTCTACTTTTCCGCTGCTGGAAAGATATACCACGTCCCCCTCGTTCAGCGGCACATTTTGGCTCATATCTCCTGTCTTGAGCAGCCGGAGTAAATTGATCTTTTGCGGTGGATAGCCGCTCTGGCCATTCCGGACCAATAGCACCTCCTTCTTGGCTGCATATTGCGTATAGCCTCCGGCTACACCGATCGCGTCCAGCAGATTATGCTGCTTGTCCAGTTCATACATACCGGGCTTGGGCACTTCTCCCAGAACATAAACCCGAGTTGTCCGAAACTTGACGACATTGACAGTTACCTTGGGGTTAACTAAATACTCAGACAGCCCCTGATTAAGCACTTCCGTAAGCTGTCCGGTTGTAAGTCCGGCTGCGGTTATCTCTCCCGCCAGGGGAAATGATATTTTACCATCCGGCCTTATCAGCAAACCATGAGGAACCGAAACTGAGCTACCATTACTAGAAGCGACCGTAGTCCCAGCTTCCTGGGAAACTGACAACTCATCATGCCCCCATACGCTGATATCCAGCACATCTCCCGGACCCAGTTTATACTCCTCGGCCTTCACCAGGCCGCCACTAAGGATAAACACCCAGACCATGACAAAGATTAATTGCTTACTGATGTTCTTCATACTTTCCCTCCAAAAAAAATGTGTTGCCTACCTCAGCCGAGGATAACCCACTACCCAACCAGATAATACGTTGTACTATTATTGCCTTTTTTGTTAAATTTTATGGCATCTTTCGGCAAATTTAACATAATTTTCTAAGCTGATTATCAAATTTTCCTGTTCCTCCGGGCTTGCTTCTTCGGGCGTAGAGTCGCCGAGTGATTCCTTTATTATCAATCTGAGTTCAAAACTATGATAGCCAAGCTGCAGCAAATTGCCTTTTAACTCGTATATCCTTGGTAGCAGTCTATCCATGCCGGTAACCTCACTTCAGATAATACTCGCGGCCAGTACAAAAATGACTCTCATTCGCTAATATCATATTACCTGTTAATTTTTACCATATCAAGAAATTATTTCCGACAGGAATCCATGAACACACCCCTAATACTTTCAGGAAGTACCAAACCCCGCTATTATTCGACGGTCAGGCAAAAATAATAAAGACAGCGCCGATACCGGGCGCTGTCTTTATTGCTGAGGGATTCTCACCCCTAAATAAATTGTCGATTTATTACATAAAATTATCCTGGCATTAATTTGCTCAACCATTTGATCATCCGGCCAGATTGCTGTTCACTGCCGCATGGTTCGGGTACGTCGATCTCCTCACCACTGACTATCTTCGCAGAATTTACTGCTATTTGCCCCGCTCTCTCCACTCCCACCTGACTGGCAACTGAGGCAAGCGCTTCAGTTAATAGTGGACGCCGTGACCGTATGCCGTGAGCGTCGGAAGAAATGCAATGGACCATATCCTGCTGCAACAGCCAATTGGCGAAGCCCTTAGCCCGACGGCCCATTTGTCCGGTAATGCTGGTGGCGTTTACCTGTAGCAATAACCCTTTAGCGATCCAATTCCGCAAAACCTCAGGCTTCCGGGCTATCTCCAAATTGCGTTCAGGGTGCGCTAATATCGGGAAAAGGCCTCTGGTCTGCAAAACAAAAAAGAATTCATCGGTATAACTGGGAATCTGCAAAGCTGGCAGTTCCACGAGAATATACCTACCACCGTTGATACAATAAGGGCCAGGTCCAATTAATAAATCCAGATTATCAGGCTGAACTGCCACTTCCGCTCCCGGGAACAACTCAATGCTGAGCCCTGCACGGCGAGCCTCGGCAGCTAAAGCAGTGCAGCTATCCACAATTTCCTGCCACTGGGGCAGCCAGACCGCCTTGTCGACATGCGGCGTGGCCACCATCCCTTTTATTCCGTCAGACACTGCAATCTCTAGCATGGCCAGCGCGACACTCGCATCTTTAGCACCATCGTCAACACCAGGTAATATATGGCTATGTAAATCGATCATGCCTACCCCCGAAATCTTTTTTCGTCACTTAAAAGGAAAAAAATGGAAAATAGCGAATACTAATAGTAAATGATATGAAAGGAGATCAAAAAATGTGGTTTCATCGGATCAAAACGTTGCTATTTTTTTTCATTATCTGCGCGCTTTTCTTTCCTCGGGTGGTAGCCGCCGCCGAAATCCCATCAGCCAATATCCCTTTAGACAGTTACGTTTACGGCTATTTGGAAAAGCTTGACGGACTTGGTTACATGCAGGCGATGCGCACAGGCACCAAACCGTACACCCGAATGCAGGTGGCCAACTGGGTACGCCAGATCAGCGCCGAAATGGAAGCAAAAAAGGACGCGCCCGAGTACGCTAAAGCAATGCTGTCCAGATTACAGAACGAATTCCAACAGGAATTGACGCTGGATGAGGAACAGGACGGGCTTACACTGCGCAGCTTTTCACTTGAGGAGTTTTATCAAAACAAAGACACCTATCAACCGCTAAATGTTTACAATTATGGTAATAAATATTCGTCGTCCACCAACGAAACCCTCTCACTTGACATGGAAAATAAAATAAATGACAGTTTTTTATTGCAACTGTCACCGCGAATCGGTTTCTCCGACCACAAAACAACCATCAACCTAACATCCGGCTATCTTAAGACTTCCCTTGATGACGCTGTCCTTGAAGTCGGTAAAGACAGTATCTGGTGGGGACAGGGCTCTCGCGGCGGCCTGCTGATGACCAATAACGCCACACCGCTTAATGTTGCCAAAATCACCTGGGCCGATACAACTTTATTCTACTCCATACTCGAAACCAACCGCAGCGATGTCAAATATCCCTCATTTGTGGGAATACGGAAGGATTTTTCTGTCAGGGACTTTACTTTCGGCCTGGCCATGACCTCTATCTTGGGCGGTGAAGGCCATATGCTCAACCGCTCTGATTATAACTCCTGGCTATCAGGCAGAAACGCCTATACTAATGACAAGTGGGACGACATTGCCGGTGGTGATTTCCGCTGGCGTTTGCCCGGACTTAACGGGCTGCAGTTTTATGGCGAAATCTACGGCGAGGATCAGTCCCACATCTGCAAGTATATCCCTGTGCCGTCAGAGCTTGGAGAATTGGCGGGATTTTACCTGCCCCGGCTGAGTGCCGACGGTTCCTGGGATGCTAAGCTGGAGTGGTCGCACACCAGACCTTGCTGGTACAAGCACGGGGTTTACACCCAAGGCTATACTTATTACGGCAATATAATGGGTGACGCCATGGGCGCTAATGCCTACCGATACAACCTAAATTTAACCCACTATAATCCCAATGAATCACAGTTCAGCCTTAACTTAGAACAGGTTTCCAGAAACTTTACCAGCTCCATCCCTGAAACAACGGACTCCCTGTGGATAACCACCCGTAATCCCTGCGGTAAGAATTTATACCTGCAAACAGAAGCCGGAGTTGCCAGGACAAAAAACAGCGGCCACATTGCCGGTGACCATGTCAACAATTTCTTTGCCGGGTTAAGCTTAACCGCCCAGTGGTAGTTAGAAAGGCTAGTTTTGGTCACAAAAATTAATTGAAGAATATAATAAATAAAGGCTGGTGATTTCATTTACACCAGCCTTTATTTATTATATTCTTGCCCTCAGTTCGGCCAGTTTTGGCCCCATGATTCTCTTGTAGCCTTCCACTCCCGGTTGGTCGAAAGCGTCGACGTTGGCCAATTCTCCTTCATAAGCAATTGACAACGCCAGCAGATAAAGCAGTTCGCCGATATGATAAGCGTTGATTCGCGGCAAGATATATGTGGCGTTGAAGCGGTTGTCACTGCTTAAGGCCGCCGCATTGGAGTCCAGGGCAGTATCTAGTGCCTGGCTCATCCGTAAGGATGCAAACTGAGTCAACTGCGGAGCAGCTGGAAACACATCAGGTATGACCGGGTCATTATCCCACTGGGCAACCTTGACAAACTGCACGACTTTATTACGCTTGCCGTCCTGATGTTGCTGTGTCTGAGCGTGCATATCGGTGGTTCCCACCGCCACAATCGGGGTTCGGCCATAGAAAACCTCCCGCCCCTCACGGTCATATCGTTTGCCTAGCGATTCGGCCAAAAGCTGAATATACCATTCGGCCACTGACTTCAAATAATCGCCGTAAGGCATAAAAACCTCAATATCGCTGTTATATTTCTTCGCAGCCAAGAATTTCAGTGCCGCGTTGAGCATTGCCGGATTACGCCATAGATCTCCAGTTTGGCAGGCTTCATCCATTCCCCGCGCCCCGGCAAGAAAAGCATCGATATCAAAGCCAATACAAGCCGCGGTAATTAATCCTACCTCGGAAAATATACTAAATCGTCCCCCGACTCCATCTGGAACGGCGAAAGTTGGCCAACCTTTGTCTGCAGCCAGTTTTTTAAGCAAAGTGCCCTTTTGGCCTTCAGCAGGATCGGTAACTGCCACCACCTTGACTTCAATCTGGGGCGCTTTCTTCAGTAGAGCATCGTAGATTACCATGAATGCTGACATGGTATCCAGAGTCGATCCAGATTTTGAAACGACAATCAGCGTCACCTTATATGGCAGTTGCTCTTTGCGTCCGGCATCGGCCACCAATTGATCAATAAGGCCGACGGTCCGCGCGGGATCAATATTATTGCCGCTAAAATATAATTTGGGATAGCCTCCCCGGTCTTCGACTTTTCTGCTGTTCCAAAAATCGCCGCAATGTATGTCAAACAAAACTTTATTGCCAAGATATGAGCCGCCAATGCCGAAATGAACCACCGTATCGACCTGATAGCAAAGAGATTGCCCAAATTCCTTTAGTCTGGCAATAGATTCGGGAGAATTCAACTTTCCGGCTGCAACATACGGCAACTCTGAAAATAATACCTTTTCTGGCGTTCCATCCTTGGATAAATGACCCCGCACCTCACCGCTCAGCCGCATCTGGTTCACGGCAGTATGCGCCGCAGCCAAAGCCGGGGACAATTCCTCCACATCAGCGGCAGTAACCTTGTTCTCCCCATACAAATTGGCGTAATCAAAGCTAAACCCGGAAGCAAGCTTAATCACAGACTTCACCCATCCTTTGTCAGATTTGCTCTAGAGAGGTATTCTAATCGCCAGTCGGTAAATATCCTTCGGGATGTCGCTTGTGCCAATCCCAGGCAGAGTCAATAATCGTGTCAAGGTCACTGCGTCGGCGCTGCCAGCCAAGATCTCCCCTGATTTTTGTCGATGAAGCTACAAGTACGGCCGGATCACCATCCCGCCGTTCGGTCTCACGTACCGGAAAATCAATTCCGGTTATCGCTTTGGCCCGGTCGATAACCTGCCTGACACTGTAGCCGGACTCGGAACCCAGGTTATAAATTCTCGACTGTCCCCCACCAGCCAGATGCCGAGCTGCCAGGATATGGGCGTCAGCCAAGTCGGCCACATGAATATAGTCCCTGATGCAGGTACCGTCTGCAGTAGGATAATCAGTCCCGAAAATATGTACAGCCTCACGCCGCCCAAGAGCGGTCTGCAGGATCAGGGGAATCAGATGAGTTTCGGGAAGGTGATCTTCGCCAATCAGTCCACCGGGCGATGCGCCGGCGGCATTGAAATAGCGCAGGGAAACATATGTTAAGCCATAGGCTCTGCTGAAATCAGCCAGCATCTGTTCGATGACCAGTTTGGTCCGTCCGTATACGTTGGTGGGAATGGTGGGCATGTCTTCGTTGATCGGCCATTTTTCAGGCTCGCCGTATACTGCAGCTGTCGAAGATACGACAATCCGAGTCACGCCACACTTCAGCATAGTATCAAGAAGTGCCAACGTGCCGACAACATTATTATTGTAATAATCACTAGGTCGCTGCATTGATTCACCCACCAGAGAGCTGGCCGCAAAATGAACCACTGTATCAATTCCGTGGTCCCGCAATACACTGCCAAGCCTCTCACGGTCAGCGATATCGCCAATGATCAACGGAGTATCCCCGGGGATAGCCTGTCTATGGCCTTTAGCCATGTTGTCATAGACCACCACCGGCTCTTTAGCTTGTAAAAGCTCTGCCACGGTATGCGAGCCGATATAACCCGCCCCGCCGGTTACCAATACTTTCACTTGTCAGCTCCCTGAGCGCAGGTGGCTGCAGCTTCTTCGTCACTAACCAGTGGCCCCACCGTTTTTAACAGGTACCGCAAAAACGGCTCCCTTAGATCGGGGCGCCTAAGAGCATACTCAACAGTTGCTTCCAAATAACCCTGCTTGTCACCCACGTCATAGCGGCGACCTTCGAACTGATAGGCGTACACTGGCCTGATCTGGGCCAAACTGCGCAAAGCGTCGGTAAGCTGAATCTCGCCGCCCCGCCCGGGTGCCGTATTTTTCAGAATCTCAAAAATCTGCGGTTCGATAATATAGCGCCCCAGTACCGCTAACCGGGAAGGAGCTTCGTCAATGGCCGGCTTTTCCACCAGATCAACCGCTCGCCACAGATTTTCCTTAATCAATTCTGGTTTCACGATACCATAGTCTTTAACCCTGGATTGGGGCACTTCCTGAATCCCGAGAATCGTTCCTGGACAATCATTGTAAACATCAATAAGCTGTTTTAGGCAAGGCACAGGGGCGTCGATGATATCGTCACCCAGAAGTACCGCGAACGGTTCCTGGCCAACAAACTGCCGGGCACAAGAAATCGCATGCCCCAGCCCTTTAGGCTCTTTCTGACGAATATAGTGGATGTTGACATCGGCGATTTCTTCTATCAATCCCAATAATTCGTACTTTCCCTGAGCCTTAAGCGTCATTTCAAGCTCCACCGACCGGTCAAAATGATCTTCGATAGCACGCTTGTTGCGGCCGGTAATAATCAGAATTTCCTCGATCCCGGACTGAATGGCCTCTTCGATGATAAATTGGATAGCCGGCTTGTCGACAATGGGCAGCATCTCCTTGGGTTGGGCTTTTGTTGCCGGCAAAAAGCGCGTGCCCAGCCCGGCTGCTGGAATGACCGCCTTTCGGATCTTAAATTTTTCTTGCATAATCCACCGCCTTTGTAAGTATTTCTTCAAGATGTTCTTGGCTATTCGCCTCGGCATAAATCCTGACAATAGGCTCTGTTCCCGAAGACCGGAACATTACCCAACCATCTTTAAGATAACATTTACAACCATCAGCGCAATTGACAGACAATACCTCAAGTCCGGCAAGCGCCGACAAGTTATGCTGCGAAAAGCTCTCCGTCAGTCGATTCACTTGATCTGGGTTAAGCTTCAGGTCTTCACGACTGTAATAAAAGTGTCCCAGTTCATCCATCATCTCATCAAGCAACGCCCCAAGTGTTTTCCCGGAAGCGGCCACCAGCTCGATAAGCAAGAACCCCAGCAATATGCCGTCCCGCTCGGGAATGTAGTTTTTTACGCCGATCCCGCCCGACTCTTCGCCACCAATCAAAATATCTTTTTCCAGCATCAGTCCGGCAATATATTTAAAACCAACCGGCGCCTCATATATTTTTCGGCCGTATTTTACCGCCACCCGCTTAACGAGTTCTGAAACCGTCAACGTCTGAGCTATATCGCCAGTCCAGCCACGGTACTCTATTAAAAATTTAGTAAGCAATGCCATGATCTGATGGGCGTTGATAAAGCGGCCATCAGCATCCATTGCGCCGATGCGGTCGCCATCACCGTCAGTAGCCAGGCCGACCATCGCCCGTTGTTCTTTGATAGCCTGCCGCAGAGCCAGAAGGTTTTTCTCTATCGGCTCAGGATTGATGCCGCCAAAGGAAGGATTGTACTCTGTTCTGATTTCATGGAGGTCCAGTCCATAATTTGCGGCCAATTTCTCGGCGTACCCACTGGCCGCTCCATGCATCATATCGAAAACAATCTTCCCGCGGAATTTGGATAAAGTTTCGGCATTCAGCATTTTCCCGACATGCTTTAAATAAGGCTGATGTGGTGCAAATCTTTCCACACCGTCCGGCAATGGAACGTGGGGAAACTCGCGATTCTCAGACTCCAGCCGGTGAACGTACTTTTCAATATCAGCGACGATTTCCGGTGAGGCCGAACCGCCGTACGAGGCTTTGAATTTTAGTCCATTATACTCAGCAGGATTATGACTGGCCGTAATCATCACCCCGCCAGCCGCATCCCGGTCCTTTACCTGCCAAGTCAGCGCCGGAGTCGGTAAAATAACATCCGCAAGCCAAACCTTGACGCCCTTGGAATCCAGCACTGCCGCGCAATCCTGGGCATAGCGCCCTGACAGGAACCGGGCGTCGTAACCCACGACTACCCCTTTTGCCGCCTCATTACGGTCGGTTATGTAAGCCGCGATGGCTTCAGCCACCAGACGTACATTATTAAAAGTATAATCCTCACTGATAACACCACGCCAACCGTCTGTTCCGAATTTAATCATCAATTTATCCCCCGATATAAATTTTTATTTACGGCCATAAATATCATCGAACCGGACGATATCATCCTCTTCTAAGTATTTCCCATTTTGGACTTCAATTATTTCCAGCGGGACCCGCCCGGGGTTTTCCAGGCGATGTTTGGTTGATGGCGGAACAAAAACGCTCTCGTTATCATGCACCATCTGCTCTGTCTCGCCAATAGTCACCTTTGCCGTACCGCCGATGACAATCCAGTGTTCGCTCCGGTGATAATGTAGTTGCAGGCTGAGCTGCTGACCCGGAGTTACCACAATCTTTTTTATTTTATAACCTGGGCCTTCCCCCAGAACGGTATAGCTACCCCAGGGCCGGAACGTGGTGGTATGTTCGTGGACCTCTCGCCGCTGGCGGAGCTTCAATTCCGTGACTAGTTCTTTTACCTTTTGCGATTGGCCTTTCTGGGCCACCAGTATAACATCATCGGTTTCCACCACCAACAGATCTTCCAGGCCGATAGCAGCCAGCAGCCGATTTTGTCCGAGTAGCAGCGTTTTGCTGCAATCAATTGCCAGGCAGTCACCCCGAACGGCATTTTCACTGCTATCCTTATCCAAAACCTCATATATAGCGTCCCAGGACCCGATATCATTCCAATAGGCAGTTAACGGAATAGTGACCACATGCCTTGATTTTTCCGCCACCGCATAATCAAAAGAAATGTCCGGCATGGCGGCAAAACGCTCCAGAACCTCTGCAAAGGGATTATTCATCAGCGCGGCTATTTCCGGCTGACAATCCAGAAACGCCTGGCGCAAATGGCCGATGGTAAAAGCGAACATACCCGAATTCCAATAGTAATTGCCGGCCTGTAGATATTCTTCAGCAGTAGCACGGTCAGGTTTCTCGCGGAACGAATCCACCACAAAGCCATCGCCGCAGGGCCCTCCTGCCTGAATATAGCCATATCCGGTTTCAGGCTTGTCCGGTACAATCCCAAAGGTAACAATTTTACCGAGATCAACCAGTCCGAGCGCTGTGCTGACAGTCGCCAAAAAAGATTGACTTGGACTAATAATATGATCTGAAGGCGTAACCAGCAGTGCTTCCTCGTCGCCAGATCCCAACTCATCCATGCAATATCTGGCTGCCAGGGCTATCGCCGGAGCAGTGTTCCGGCCAACCGGCTCAAGCAGGATATGCGCATCAGCTGCGCCGCAGGCCGAAGTCTCAGCCTTCACATGATGTAAATACTCTATGTTGGTCACGATAATAATATCCGAGGGTTTCACCAGCGGCAAAAAACGGCCCACAGTCTGAGCCAGTAAAGACATTTCACCGCCCAGTTTCAAAAATTGCTTGGGAAAATTAGTGCGGGACAACGGAAAAAGGCGGCTCCCTCCTCCGCCAGCCAAAATAACAACCTTCATTCACCATGCTCCTAACTGTAATAATTTACTATTTAACTAATTTATTCGCGCTTATCACCAGATGTCCTGCAAAAATCTTTGTCTTGGTCACTGTTTGACCACCTTGCTAAGAGGGCGAGTTAAAAACACTTCGCGGAAAGCAGTCAATTATTATTAATCAGACCGCATTTTTTCTTTCACGAATTCCAATAAGCTCTGCTCATCCGTCCGGAATAAATACCCCTTTATCCCGGCAGCTTCAGCAGCAGCAATATCTGATCCCCGGTCGCCGATTAATCGCGAGTTCTCCCGGTCAACATTCCATTCACCCAGCGCGTCCATAATTAGTCCGGGAGCCGGTTTTCGGCAGTTGCAGTCCCGGCGGTAGGGCAATTCTCCCGCAGTGGGATGATGCGGGCAATAATAAAAAGCATCAATATGCGCTCCCTGTTTGGCCAGTTCCCTATTCATCCAGTTATGGAGCACCCGAACGTCCTGTTCCTTATAGTAACCCCGGGCAACACCGCTTTGATTACTGACGACGAACGTATAAAAACCTCTGTCATTAAAAAATCTGATTGCGTCCACCGCGCCAGGCAACCACTCGAAATCTTCACTGCGACAAAGGTATTCCTTGTCTATATTAAGTACCCCATCCCGATCAAAAAAAACGGCCGGTCGAGGCAGGAGAGAAATTTTTCCGGCCAGCGCCAAAATATGATCCAGCACAACTTCCGGTTTAATTCCCTTCATACAGGAATGATGGTCACACTGGTGTATCCCGCAGGGGCGACAGGTAATATCCGGTGCGGTAACAATAATCGCCCTTTTGTCATATGGCGCAAAACTTACTACATTCGATGGCCCAAAAATTGCGACCACCGGGGCTTTTTGCGCCACCGCCACATGCATCGGCCCCGAATCGTTGGTCAGAAAAACGGCGCACTTACGAATCAATCCTGCCAGTTCCAGCAGGGTAACCCTGCCGGTAAATATTGCAACCCTCGGATGATCGCTATGCTTCATCAGCGCTAAAATCTCCTGAACACTTTCCCTGTCCATAGGGCCCCCGAAAAAAGCGATGCCATAGCCTCGTTCGAGCAATTGGTCGCCAACAGCGGCAAACCCTTCGGCTGTCCAGCGTTTTGTGGTCCAGCTGGCCCCGGTATTAAAGCCAACTACCGGAAACGGCTGGGTGCCAAACTCTGCACACCAAAGAAGCCTGGCGCTATCCTCGGTCTCCTGGTCAAGCCACATCTCAAGACCTGCATCGTCAACCTTTGTTATTCCCAGAGTCTTCTCTAGCATCCTAAGATGTTCACGGGCTTGGTGGATAATATCTGGGCTGTTCTTAGACTTGGGATCAAAATTTCGGTTTTTTACCAAGTGATCGAAAAGAATACCCAGCCCCGGCGAAGAGTAACCGACGATCTTTTTCCCACCGCTGAACGCCGCTAAAGCAGATGATCGTTCGTTGGGGTGTAAATTAACTACCAAATCAAAATTCCGCCGCCGGATATCGGCAATCAATTTTAAATAATTGCCAAGTTTATTATGATAGCCCTTCTTATCAACAGAAATAAGTTCATCAATGTGCTGGTTGAACCGAACCATCCCATCGATCTTGGCATCAGCCAACAACGTTATCCGGGCGTCGGGATAATTGAAGCGTAGCGTTCTTAAAAGCGGAGTCGCCATAAGCAAATCTCCGATATGTAGCAAATTAATAACCAAAATATTTTTGTACATAATCTTTTCCTTTTCATTCAGTTCCAGGATAAAATTCCCTCATAATCCCAGATGAATGCCTATTGAAAAAATTCAGTTAATTGGCAATCCAGCGGTGTACAAGCCTCAGGACAAGTACCCGTCATTCTCCATCAGACACCGATAATATTCGCCTACCGCCTCTGTCAGGCTAGCAAAGCGGTGACTGCAACCCTCATCCTCCAGCCAGCTCATATCGGCTTGGGTAAAATTTTGATATTTGCCTTTGAGCGTAGTGGGAAATTCCACATATTTTATCTCGCCGCCCCCAGCCGAGGTCAGCAAAGCATTAGCCAATTCATTAAAGGAACTGGCTCGGCCAGTGCCGCAGTTAAATATTCCGCGTTTTGCCGAGTTTTTATAAAAAAACAGATTAATAGCAACAACATCTTTCACATAAATAAAATCCCGTTTTTGCTCGCCATCGGCGTAGCCGTCCACTCCCGCGAACAGCTTCACCACCCCGTCGGTTTTCAGCTGGCGAAAGAACTGATAGGTCACAGAAGCCATTTTACCCTTGTGATTTTCTTGGGGACCAAAAACATTGAAATAGCGCAGCCCGACAATTTGGCTCTCGGCCACAGGCAGAACCCGCCTTACATAACGATCGAAGAACAGTTTAGAAAAAGCATACACATTAAGCGCCCATTCACATTCCGGAGTCACCTGGAATCCACGAAGCCCGCTGCCGTACACCGAGGCCGATGATGCGTAAATGAAAGGAATACGCTTGCGCAGGCAAAACTGCAACAAGTCCTTACTATATTCATAATTGTTATTTAGCATATATTTGCCATTATACTCCATAGTGTCTGAACAGGCTCCGTTATGAAATACCGCGTCGATACCAGCGTTGTCATACTTACCCTGCAGCAGTTTATCCATAAAATCGCCTTGATCCACATAGTCCTTCACATCAAGCGCCAATAAATTTTTGAACTTGTCACCCTGACTGAGGTCGTCCACTACCAAAATATCAGTTTTACCCAAATCATTGAGCCCTTTAACCAGATTGCTTCCAATAAAGCCTGCTCCGCCAGTTGCTATAATCATCGTTCTTCCTCCTTCACTGCGAGTTGCTCCACCGCCGCCACAAGCTCGGCGCGTTTTACTGCGTAAGTACCTAATTTGCCGACAACAATACCGGCCGCCACATTTGCCAGATGGGCCGCATCAACCAGACTGATGCCAGCCGCCAAAGCTGCTCCCAGCAGCGCAACCACAGTGTCTCCGGCCCCGGATACATCAAATACCTCCTGGGCATAAGTGGAAAGATGAACCGCTTTATCAGCGCTTACCACACTCATCCCTTTTTCCGAACGAGTCACAATGATACTATCAATATTAAATCGTTTTCTCAACTTGTCAGCCAGATTCTTTACTACCCGGTCATCATTTACAGCTTCGGTTTTGGCCGCCTCCGCCAATTCCTTTAAGTTTGGCGTAATCACCGGCACTCCGGCATATTTCTTCCAGTTGGCGTCCTTAGGGTCAATAATCAGCGGTATGTCACGCTCTCTACACGTCTTGATCAGTTGTTGACACAAGCTGGTAGTGCAAACCCCTTTGGCATAATCGGAAACCACCACCGCATGAACCTGCCGGTCTTGAATAACCTGATCGATATATTTTTTCAGCCGGTCTGCGGTCTTGCCGCTGACCGGGCGATTGTCCTCAAAATCAAGGCGAATCATTTGCTGGTGGCCGCCCAAGACCCGTAATTTTGTAGTCGTCGGGCGATCATCGCTCATCAGCCCCGCTGGCCCGACACCAACGTCCGCCAGCAGTCCGTCCAGTCGCCGCCTGTTTTCGTCCTGCCCGGCGATTCCCGCCAGCAGCACCTTAGCTCCCAGCAGCGCCAAATTATGTGCCACATTGCCTGCTCCCCCAAGGGCGGAATGTTCATGAGTCACCCTAGTTACCGGCACTGGAGCTTCCGGCGAAATACGCTTGACCTCGCCAAAATAATAGCGGTCCAGCATAACATCGCCGACAACCATCACCGTGTAATCGGCAATTGTCTTGTCTAAAAAATTTTTGACCAGCCGATAGTCATTAAACACCTGCTGCCACCTCTTCGACAAGTTCGCATATTATGTGACCTGCTAAAATATGCGCCTCCTGAATCCGGGCAGTAATATCAGCAGGCACCTTAAGACATAAGTCGCACACCTTTGTCATATTGCCCCCGTCCCGTCCGGTCATCCCCAGTGCGACCGCGCCCCGTTCACTGGCTGCCGCCAATCCCCGGACAACATTGGGACTATTGCCAGAAGTTGAGAGCCCCACCACCACATCGCCAGTCCGAACCAAAGCCACCACCTGACGTTCAAACACAGCCTCAAACCCATAGTCATTGGCGACCGCAGTCAAAATTGACGTATCAGTAGTCAACGCCACCGCAGAAAATCCCTGTCGTTCCTTTTTAAACCGGCCGACAAGCTCTGCTGCCAGATGCTGGCTATCGGCGGCGCTGCCGCCATTACCCATGAAAAAAATTGTTTTACCACTTTGTATCGCCAGCCTCATAGTTTCCGCCATCGCGGCGACAATCATTCGGTCCAGAGCTTTTACTGTTTCAATATGGGCGCTGATAATGTCATCTATTTTGCCCAATTCTTTATTTATCATATTAAAACCCCCAGTCTTCTCGCCGCGAATCTTCCGGTGTGCCGTCAGGAAAAGCAATCGGCATAACACTCTTCAATCCGGTCTAACATCTGTTTCTGGCTGAAATTCCCCCTGATCATCTCCTGCCCGCTCAAACCCATGGCACTTGCCTTTTCAGGGTTATCTATCAACCTGCCCAACGCCTCAGCCAACCTCCCAGGAGAAGCCGGCGGCACCAGATAGCCATTCACGCCGTCCTGCACAAATTCCCGCTGAGCACCAGTATCGGTAGAAATCACCGGTTTGCCGCAAGCCATCGCTTCCCCGAGCACCAGCCCAAAAGTCTCGGAGGTCACCGACGGCAACACCAACGTGTCAAAAGCACATATATAATCGACGATCTGTTGGGTGAAGCCCTGAAAGAGCACAATATCGTCCACCGCCAGTTCCCGGCACAGCTCCCGAAGATCCTCCAAATAATCAGGAGTATTGGGATTTACATCCCCAACCAATGTCAGCTGGACTTTTTTACCTCCAGCCTTCAACTCGGCCACCGCCCGGATTAAATCTGCCAGTCCCTTTTCCCTAGTAATACGCCCCACGAAACCGATGATAAATCCCCGGTCCTGACGGGCAAGCTTCTCGCGAATATCTATGCGGGAAACGCCGTTAAATTTTCCCACGTCGATTCCCGGATAAACCGTCCTGACCTTAGCGGGGTCAATCGCCGGGTTCGGTCCCAAAAAGATATTTCGCACATATTCCGACACACAAATTACCGCCGACAACTGCCGGTAATACCAGCGATGAACCGCGTCCTGTTTTGCCGCCAGCGGAACATGCCTGGTAGTCACCACTTTGCCCCTGCCAGCCACAAAAGTTGAGAGCAATGCCATCCAGGCGTCGCGACTGGTATGAGTATGGATAATATCAACTTTTTCGCGGCGGATTAACCGCGCCAGCCCTAAAATCGACTGTGGGTCGATCGAATTGCGAATCGGAAAAGTATATACCGGGCAGACCTCCTGATATATCTTCACAAAAAACTCCACGTTTCTGCCGACAATCATGACATTATAGCCTCTGTCCTTAAGTCCGGCTGCAACATCTATAGCGTGCTGCTCGATTCCGCCCCAAGTATGTTCTGCTGAAATCAGTTGTATTACCGATAACCTTCCCATGGCAACACCTCCTGCGGACCATACTAACGGCACTATTGCCGCCGAATCAGGGTTTTAGCTACATTTTCCAAAACGTCTACTCACCCAGCAGCCTGCGTACTGCTGCAACCACTTCATCAATCTCTAGCAAATTCATGCAGCGATAATCGCTACAGGCTACTTTCCCCCAACACGGTGCGCAATCCACAGGTTGCTGCAAAATAATATCCTTAGGCCCACGCGGCCCCCAGACCCTTGGGTCGGTAGGGCCGAATAATGCGACAACAGGTGTTCCTACCGCGTTGGCAATATGCATCGGCCCTGTATCCACCGTCACCAGCAGTCTAGCCTCGGCCAACAAGGCTGCCAGTTCGCCTAAAGTCAATGTTCCCGCTAACACCCCGGCAATATCCCCTGCGGCGTTGTTAATCTCCTCCAGTTTTGCCTCATCCGACCGCGCCCCGATTAAATAACATTCAGCCCAGGGCTCCATTTGGCGCACGAGTTCGACAAAACCGGAGGTTGACCAGCTTTTTTGGGCATAACTGCCCACCGGGCAGATGATCATCAGCGGCTTCGCCGCATTCCAGGCTACTTTTTTATGTAATGTCAAAACATCCTCAGCCTTGACCGCCAGCGTCAGACTCGTATCAGCGGTATGAATCCCCAGGGGCTTAAGGACATTCAGATAATTTTCAGCTTCATGCCTGATATCAGGTCGCACTGCGCTCGAGGTGTGTGTAAGGAAGCAGCCGGCATGCTGAGCATCATAACCCACCCTGTAGCGAATTCCGCAGGCCCAGGCCAACATTGCGCCCCTCGCCGCGAAATTGGTCGCGACGGCCAGATCATACCGCTCAGCCCTAAGTTGCCTGATAAGCCTGAGCACACCGAGTTTCTTGTCTCGGCCACGTTTATCATATTCCCATACATGATCGACATAAGGATTGCCGCGGGCAACAGGAGCTGCCAGCGGTATCACCAGCATGTCAATAACGGCATGAGGATAGGTCTGCCGGAGAGCCCGGGCAACCGGTGTAGAAATTAAAACATCGCCAATAAAAGCCAAATTGATTATCAGTATACGTCTTATTGCGGCGTGATCAATAACCATGGAGCACCTCGTCAACCGCAGCATAAACACTGTCTACCGTTATTTCCTCCAGGCAGTCCAACCCTTTGGGACACTGCCGCCGCCAACAACCTGCACATTCCAGCGGAACGACCAAAGTCTTGTGCCCACTGCCATACGGCCCGTTACGAACAATATCGGTAGGGCCATACATTGCTACCACCGGCGTAGCAAGCGCTGCCGCCAGATGCATCGGTCCGGTGTCTCCGCCCACGAACGCCCGACTTTGCTTTATGATATACGCCAATTGCTTCAATGACGTCTTCCCGGTCAAATCTATAATATGAGTAGCGGCGGAGGCGAAAATGACCTCAGCCAGAGGCTGATCTCCCGGTCCACCAGTTAGCACGGGAACAAGGCCTTCCTGATTTAACTTGTCCGCCAGCAAAGCAAACAGCCTGACAGGCCAACGTTTGTTTGGCCAATTAGCTCCCGGCGATAATACCACATACGGCCTGGCAATATCCAGACCCGCCTCAGTGGCGATGGCTGTGGCGCTTTCAACCTCGCCCGCGGTGATTGCAATCGGAAAAACAACCTCGTCTACCGTGCAGCCAAGTGCCCGAACCACATCCAGATATCGCTCTACCACATGCCCGGTCTGATTGGGGCCACAGATTCGCTTACTCACCAAGCCGCTCAGTTCACGGGTGTCGCAATATACAAATCGCTGGGGGGCACCGCTGAAAAACGAAATAGCCGATCCTTTAAATATGGCCTGCAAATCCAGCGCCACATCAAACTTGTGAGTCTTGAGCAATCGACTAAAAGCCGGCGCATTCTGCCATAGCCCGATCCATGTCTTAAACTTCGGCTTGTCGAAGACAATGACCTCATCAATACAGGGATTATTGGCCACCAGATCATACGCCGGTTTTTCCACCACCCAAGTGATGCGCGCCGCAGGAAAGTTTTTTCTAAGCGCATAAGCCACCGGCAAGGCATGAACCACATCGCCGATGGCGCTCAACTTCACAATCAAAATATTAGTCAAATTACGCACTGGACTTGACATCAGACTAGACATTCTCCTTTATCCTGCCGATAATTTTGCTGGACGACCGGCCTGGAACCTCGGGAATAATCACTGTTTTTCCGCCGTAACTTGCAGCGATTCGCGCTTCCGGCAAGTCTTCAAGGCGGTAGTCTCCGCCCTTCACATAAATATTCGGCTTAATCTCGGCCACCAACCCCTCGGCGGTCTGATCCTCAAATATAACGACAAAATCGACAGCCGCGAGACCAGCCAGCACCTCGGCCCGGTCATCTTCTCCATTTATTGGTCTGTTCGGTCCCTTGAGGCGTCGCACCGACTGATCGCTGTTCAGTCCGACAATCAGGCAATCGCCCAGCTCTCGTGCGGCTGCAAGGTAGCGGACATGCCCGACGTGCAGAATATCAAAACAGCCGTTGGTAAAGACGACTGTTCTGTCGGAAATTATTGCTTTTTGCGCAATAGCTTTGGCCGTTTCCCTATCGACGATTTTCATGATACACACCTATCGCTTCCGTTAATTCCGCAGGAGTGAGCGTAGACGTTCCCGGTTTCTTGACTACTACCCCGGCCGCGAAATTTGCCAGCCTGGACGCCTCAATAAAAGTCGCACCGGTAGCCAAGGCCAGTGCCGCGGTTACTACCGCAGTATCACCTGCGCCGGTTACGTCAAAAACTTCACTGATATTGGTTACCGCTATACTGGTTACTTTATCCGGGCGTTCAAAAAGAAGCGCCTCCTCTGGGCCGCGGGTTATGAGCACCGCAGCAGCGTCCAGCTTTTCAAGCAAACGGTGGCCTGCTTCCGGCAAAGATGCAGAGTCGAGACTGTTGTAGCCGAGAGCGGCTGCCACCTCGGACTCATTCTGTTTAACCAAAGTAGCACCCTGGAACGCAAGTACATTATAGCGCGAATCCACAATGCAGGGTATCGACAACTGCTTACAGGCAGCAATAACCATTTGCAAAACGGCGGGAGATATTGTCTGAATACCGTAATCACTCATTACCACCGCCTTCATGGCGGCGATGTTGTCGCCGATAAATTCCAGCAGTCTTTTTTCAAGGCAAGCAGTGATAGGCTCCTTAGCTTCGCAGTCAATCCGCACCACCTGTTGACGTACAGTGGCCTGGCCGCCGGCCATCACCCTGGTTTTGGTCACCGTAGGCCTGGACGAATCGACAATTAGCCCTGAGGTATTAATACCCTTTTCCCGCAAAATACCGGTCAGCTGACTGCCGGGATTATCATCGCCGACGACACCCACAGCAAAAACATCGCCACCAAGAGTGGCGGCGTTGTTTACGGCGTTGGCGGCGCCTCCCGGCACCACTGTCTCGCCAGCATGCTCCAGCACTAGTACCGGCGCTTCTCGTGAAATCCGGGAAATCCTGCCTTCCAGATATATGTCGGCCACCATGTCGCCAATGATCATTATTTTCTGCCCCTGCATGGCAACTACCAGATCAAGCATTACTTTATCCATCAGAAACCCTTTCCGGCCCTAGAATCTTTCTGTAGTAAAATCAATGACATATTGATGACGTTTGGCCCGGTATTCAACCGTCAACTGCCAACAATGTACATCCCGGTACCAATAATAATCCTGATCATAAACCCGCTTGTTATTCAAGTCATAACTCTGGGCAACGCCGACGCTGTCCATCCTGTCAATCTTATAGGTAAACCCGCTGTCCAGTTCCCTGGCGAGCGCAGTGCTGCCATAAGCGAATAAGGTTTGATTATTGCGGGTGTAATGATACCCCAAATACGTCGAAAAACGGTCCGACCAGTGCTCACTCAGACTGGCATCATAGCGGAAAATATTCTGTGACGATCCGTCAAAACTTTCCATTAATTTCTCAACCCCGGTTCCCAAATGCAAACGGAAAATATTTCCCATTTGAATTGGCACTCCACTGAAATACAGCGAATAATCCTGATGCCAGCTGGCCTTATCGCTGCCAATCCATTTACCGTATATAGCGGATAAGGAATAATTAACCGGCAATGATCCTACCTGGTGCCCAAACTTAAGGTCATATTCCGGTTCTTTCTTAATCCAATTGTCATTGCTGTCCCGGAAATAACCATCCACTACTCCCAGAGTGTACCCTCCCGAATGATCAGACACACCGAAAGAAGGCCGGTAACCCGATTTGCTGTACCAAGTCGGCTCGGCGTAAAAGGAGACCTGTTCACTAATCGGATACTCCAGATGCTGTTTGATTGAAAAACCATCCTGGCTGGTATAATTCAGTTGAGGAAATTCGCTTTGTGAACCCGGAGTCAATGACTGTTGGTATTTTGGCAGGCTATAAATAACCGCGCCTTTAATCCAGAACTTGGCGTTATAAGCAATCAATTTATCTCCCGGCCAAATTTCAACTTTATCAGCGCTGACATGATAATCAGGTACCTTGGCCGGGCAGCGGGTCAAAGTTCCATTATGAATAACAACCTTTGTCGGAAAAATATCAATATTCTGACCGGTGACAATTTGCTGGCCGACTTTTCCTGCCGCCTGCGCCATTGTACCCGTCCTGGTCTTGTAATTATAACTGCTACTCGTTCCAGCTATTTTGGTGTCAGGTTCTGTGAAGGTGCACTTGCCATCGATCCAGACCTCATTGCTCTTGACATTGCCGCGCAATAAATCGCCGAGTACCGCAGCATTATCCTGAGTAACCACGACATTACCCTTGGCGAACATATCTCCGGTCGAATCGCTGAAATACAATTCGTCGGCTTCAATTACCACCGGAGCTTTAGCGCTTGTATCTGCGGCCTTGTCGCCCGATGCGGGCGATCCGGCGTAAGCGGTGCCGACATACATCGTCATCGCCAGCATATATACCAGAAACAGTTTTGATTTTGGCATGATTTTCTCCATATCTACAAGTTGTATCTATTATTCCCAATCATTAATGATATTCTACATTTGTCGCCCAGTTCCTGCCCGCTGCTAGGCGGCAATATCTACATGAAATAGGCCGCCCTTAAGGGGCGGCCACTAATTCCTTATATGTGTGGAAGTTCATCAACAGCCTGAATATCCCATCCTATCAGCGAACCTTAATTCCATAAACCTGCGTATCTTCCTTGGTCTGAATAAAGATTTCAGTCCCCACAGGGATAGTAATATCCTTACCATGAATAAATGCCCCACCTACTATGCCGATCGGGCCAAGTATTATCATTCCTGCCACTGACGCTCCGGCGGCGGTAGCCATCGATTTAGTCTCGGCTTTAGCCTTGTCTCCCAGCAATGTTTCAATATTTTTGCCGTCGATCGCCACTACCCTGTCAAAGGCGATCTCCAGCTTGGCGTCGCGGCCGAAATTCTGCGCGGCTTCTACCTTAGTAACTTTGCCGGTGCCGTACGCCCCGCTTGGAATTACCAGTAGATCTCCGGCATAAACATCCTCCGAAACCTGATAATTGACGCTGTCACCCACCCGGCTCTCTTTAGTACTCAGCGGTGAAAGAATTTTTATTTTCACTAAATTATCTTTATTTACAGTTGTTACCGCAACATTAACCTTGCCATCAGGATAAGCCAATTGAGTCAGTTTCGTCAGTCTGTCGTCCAGCGAACCCCTTGGAGAGCCGCCCACCATCAACATTTCCATATTTTCAATCCGGGTTTTAGCCGGCTGAGTAGTCACACTATGGGACAATGCCCACTCCACTGCGTTCAGTTTAGTTTGAAAAGACGGTTCAGCCGAATTATCGGTCATGTAGCGATAAACACGGTCTACTCGGGTCATCAAAGCATCATTGGTCACGGCCCCATACATATCAGTTTCGATTTTGCCCACTCGGTCCACCAGAGCTCCGGTCTGTACATCACCATACAAGATATTTTCCACCGCGCTGGCTTTATCCATCACCGTCAAATCACTACCATTGGCAAACGCCATAGCCGGCAGGATGAACAGCACCACCAACGTATAAATCAACAATCTGCGTAACATTCAATCTCCTCCTTGTCCTTGCTGCTACAATAATTCGCGCCCCGCAGCCTATTTTCCTACCCACCGGACAAGACCACGGTCCGCATTCGACTCATTTCTCGCTATTATGTCATTCTCTGCGATAAGTGGAATTTCCTGCAAAAAAAAACTCCCGTTCATAAAGAACGGGAGTTTTTAGTGATTAGTTTAGAAGTTCCACTGTACGCCAGCGGCATATTCATTGTCGAGGCCAGTTTCGCCAGCTTCTTTGAGGCTCATGTAGCAGATGTTTAAAGCAGCGGCTTTGCTCATTTGATGATTGTAAACATAGGTGAATCCTGAATATTTGCCATCAAGATCGCCCAAGTTTGCACCATTGAAGGGATACATGATGTTGCCGATACCACTCATGGCCTGATCAACAGCATGACCTTCAACATTATTGTATTGGATGCAGAACCAGTCTTTATCCCAGCTGTATGTACCAGCGAGGAAGTAAGCTTTGTTATTGGTATCCGCGTTGGACTTAACATATTCGCCGTTTAAAGTAAGGTTGCTGCTAGGATTGAAAGTTGCGTTGAAAGCAAGATATTTGTTTGCCGCATCAGATGCAGTGAAAGCACCTGTGGTATTAGTGGCAGTGATAAGTTTAGTGTCGAGGCCGTTCCAGTTTTTCTTCTCTGTTGCATAGCTAGCGCCAAAGGTCAGGTTGCTGCTGACAGGCACGGAGAAGTCGGCAGACCACCAGTTAGCGGTATATGCAGTTCCAGATTGGTCTGCAACACCTGCAGTGGAGGTTGCTCTGGTATAGGGAACGAATTGGGTAAGTAAGCCATCAGTTGTTTTACCAACTGCGAATGTGGAATTAACCACACCAATTTTGCCGGAAGCTACCAAGCCGTCAAACTTGGAGTCATAACCTGCGTCAGCGCCGGTGTTCATGATGGTGCCTTGACCAATATTGATCGCTTGGCGACCAACATTGAAATTCCAGCCATTTGAAGCCATTTTTACGCCGTATTGGTCAAGTAACATGGTGTTGTCTCCGGCTCTATCTAGTTGGCCGAAGAAAGTACGGCTAGCTAAACGACCATAGAAAGTAACGTCTTGGTCAACCTGAGCCGAGAAGTTCAGGCGAATGCGGCCGAGTTGATCGGTGTATGTGCCGCTGTCGGCTACGCCGACTCCGTCGTCCCAACCACGGAATTGATAGCGAACGTCGCCACTGAAGTCAACTGGGAAAGCCATAGCAGTGCCGGCAATACCGAGCACAAAGGTAGCTATGAGGAGCATCATTAGAGTTTTTTTCACAGAATTACCCCCTTGGTTTTTTTATTTTTGTTTTTTTGTTGCAAAAACAAACTGCGCACGGGGGACAAGTGTCTCATATTTCCTTATCCATCTGTACAGTCTGCCTGTCAAGAGTTTCGCGTTCTAGGCAACCTAGGGTGTGCACCTCCTTTCACGCCTTGAAACGTTACACTCGTTAGACATTTACCTAATTCTAGCTATATTATTTAATTCCTGCATATTTTCAGGAAAAACCCGTAATTTTTTTTATCACTCCGGTCCTTCCGGCGTCAGCTTTCGACTTTCAAACAGCTTATCCACCGCCAGCGTTAGACAATATACCGCTTTTATGACAATGACGTCCAATCAAATACCAAATTTTGTCTTTATTTTACTGCCAACTTCAGGCAAAGTCAAGCCCGTCCAAAATGTCGATTTTTCCCGCGTCACTTTCCACAACGTTTTTCTGCATTTCGATGCCCTTATTCGCCAAAAACCGTTTAAGATGTGCTCTAGTAGACCAGAGCACATCTTCTTATACTCCGCTCAGGGAAAATATAAGAGACCCCCTTGATGGAGGTCCCTTAGGCCGTTGATAAACTTTAAGCAGCTTTATTATCCTAACACTGTGCCCAGTAAAAAACGACACAATATTTTCTCAACAAACTTTAAGGGGCCTCCTTAACGGAGGCCCCTTGATGGTTTTTTAGAAGAAGAATTGGAAGCTGGCGTTGTAGACTTTGTCTTTAGCGAAGTAGCCGTCACCATCAGCAGTAACTGCTTTCAGGTCCTGGTACTCAGCAGTGAAGACCACGCCTTTGGACAGAACGTTCTGATAAGTGAAATAATAGCCTTTAACGTTATTGTCCGCAGCCAGGCCGGTTTTGTTTAGGTCGCCATTAGCACCGGTGATTACCGGAGCTGATGGGAAGAAAGCCGAAGTAACCGGTGTTGCGCCACTATCAACTTTGCGATAGGAAAGAGCAAAAGCGTCGCTATGTGCTTTGGTCGGGTCAACAAGAATATAGGTCGGATAGAGGTAAGGAGTTACACCAGTGCTCAGCTGAACAGCCCATGCTTTGGCATCGCCTGTATTGGCTGCAACGCCATCAGCAAAACTGGTTTTAACATATTCGCCGGTCAGATTCACGTTGCCCAGCTTAGTGAAGGCGCCGACATCATACGATTTGGCCTTCAGCGAACCATTGAGTTCATTGTAACTGGTAAGATCTTTCAGATTGGCGGTCTGGTAGCCAATATTCAGGCCACTGGCATCGCCCAATTTGAAGTCGATATTGGCCAGCCCGATTTCATTGGAAGCGGAGTTGCCGCTAACATCGAAGAACATCGCGGTGAACTTGGCGTTGTCGCCCAGGCATTTTTCGACTTTAATGCCGTCGTTGTTGCCAGTGCTGCCGTTGAGCAGACCGTTGGTCACGCCCAGAGTGCCGAAGCGGCCAAGGGTGACCTTGTCAAAAATAACGTCGGAGAAGGTGAAGTACATCCGGTCAAAAGACACTGCAGCGCTGGTGCCGCTACCGAAAGTAACATCGCCAGTGGTGAGGCGGGCAGCATAGGTGGTCTTGTCATTAACTGCGCCGTTGAAATAAACGCGTTGACGGAAATCGAAAGCGCCACTGCCTTGCTTGTTGCTGGCGTTGTTGTTGTCGCCGGCGAAACGCAAGCGGCTTTCATAGTTCAGGCCAATTTTGGTTTTGTCTTCCAATTTGGAAACACGAACACCAAGATTGTTCAATTCATCGTTGAATTCCACTGCCAATTTGTCGATAAGCGCCTTATCTTCGGCGTTGGCTTTGTCGGACTTAGCCATAGCTTTGGCCACGACTTGAGCCATTTCATATCTGGTCATGGCACGGTCGCCACGGAAAGTGCCGTCGCCATAGCCATCAACGATGCCGTCAGCTGCCAGTTTATCCACCGCTGCATAAGCCCAGTGGCCTTGTTGAACGTCGGTAAACGGATTGGACGATGCCATCGCGATACCGGCAAACCCAATTACAAACACGAAGACTAAAAGTGTTACTAATGTTTTTTTCATAATTTACCTCCTTAGGTATTTTAATTTTTTATGATGAGCCTAAAAAGGAAGCAAGTTGAGTTGCCTAGTTACCTCAACATTCCCCGTTGGCTCATATCCAACACCTACTTCAAGAACAGCTTCGGAAACCTAAGGTACACCTCCTTTCTCTCCCGGCGCTCTCTTCGGTGATTAGATCACTTAGACTGATTAGTCAGCGTTATTGAACCGACAATATTCGCTAATATTATTTTAATTCTCCACCAATCTGGTTTATCCTTCCTACAACTCCGGAAAACTTTACAAAAAATTAACACAAATATTTATATACCCTGTCGAAAGTGGCGTTCAGCCAGAATAACGGCCACATAATCATCCACCGGTTCCGGCGGCGTGCGCATGGTGACAGGAAACAGCCGCATTATGCCCCGGGGAGGATGATTCAGCCAATAGCGGACGCGTGCTTCGTCGCTTGACCGATGTTCGTCCACCAGTTGGATAAATAGTGGGTCGCCATTGACCGCCAGCTTTTCCAGCACCTGTAATACTGCGCGATGAGCCGTTCGGTCACCAACAACCACGGTGGTTACAGAGTATGCAAGGGCCAGCTCCTCAACGCAAGCGGCAACCTGCGATGCAGCAATCACTTTTTTCCAGAGTACCCCCTCCTGCTTATTGACAACTGCCAGGCCGCATTTATCCCGGCCGGGATCGATGGCAATAACGGTGTCATTCATAGGTTTGCCCCCTTCGCGACAGTATTTTTATTCGGTAAGAGGAAACGTATTCCTGCAAAGGGCGAAATATTCCGACGCATTGCACCAGACAGACAAAAAGAACTGACCCAAAACAAGCTGGGTCAGTTCTTTGGAAGTATGGGTATAGTCTGAATCTTGCAGTGTTTTTTTAGAAGTAGAACTGCAGGCTGGTTGCATAGATACCGTCTTTTTTGGTACCAACGACTTGTTTAAGATCTTGGTATTCAGCAGTGAATACCACGCCTTTGGAAAGAACGTTTTGGTAAGCAAAATAGTAGCCTTTAATATTGTCATCCTGAGCTAAGCTGTTGTTGGCAGCACCGGTGGTAGCTGCACAGATCGGATCCCCGCCTTTGAATGCTGAGACAAAGGGAACGGCGCCAGCGTCGATTTTGCGGTAGGAAATTGAGAAAGCATCGGTGTGGGGTTTGGACTGATCTACGAAGGCGGTTAATATCGGATAGAAGACAGGCGATACGCCGTTGGTCAGCTGAATAGCAAACGCCTTGGCGTCGGGGTTTGAGTTGGCCTGGTATTTGGTTGTAACATACTCGCCGGTCAGATACATGTTGCCCAGCTTGGTGTAACCGCCGAGATCATAGGAATGAGCCCGAAGGTTCTTGGTGGCGCTTGTGACGATAGGCCAAGCACCTATGTTGGTCAGATGGTCGGTTTGGTAACCAATGTTGATATTGCTTGCGTCACCGACCTTGAAGTCGAAGTTGGCGACTCCGATTTCGTTGGAACCAGTGCCTGCGCCGTTGACGGTGTTAAAGGGTTTCACATCGTAGTACGCTCCGGTGAATTTGGTGCTGTCGCCAAGCTTGGAGACTACTTTGACGCCGTCGTTATTGCCGGTTCTGCTGTTCAGCAGGCCGTTGGTTACGCCATTGGTGGCAAAGCGGCCGATGGTGGCCTGATCAAAGAGCACGCCGGAGAATGTGAAGTACATACGGTCAAAAGATGCTGTAGCGCTGCTGCCGCTGCCAAAGTTCACGTTACCGGTTTCGATGCGGGCGCCGTAAGAAGTTTTGTCATTGACCGCGCCGGCAAAGCTGACACGCTGCCGGAAATCGTAGCCGTTACTTCCCTGCATGTTATTAGCCTTGTTGGAATCGTCGCAGTAGCGGATACGGCTTTCATAAGTAATACCGATATTAGTTTTAGTTTCGAGTTTGGCAACCCGGACTCCCAGGTTGTTCAATTCACTGGCGAATTCCACCGCCAATTTGTCGATAATTGCTTTGTTTTCTGCGCTGGCCTGATCGGATTTCGCCATAGCCTTGGCGACCATCTGGGCCATTTCATAACGGGAAATGGATTTATCGCCCTGGAAGGTGGCGTCGTTATAGCCGTCAACGATGCCGGCTTGGTAGAGTTTGTACACCGCCGCATAAGCCCAATGGCCTTGGGGAACGTCGACGAACGGATTAACCTCGGCCAGCGCGGTGCCGGCCATGCCCAGCACAAACACCAGTACTAAAAAGGTCACGAGAATTTTTTTCATGATTTTCCTCCTTAGGTATTTTAAATTTTTGTCGAACCCAGGAGAAAGCAGATTGAGTTTCCTTGTTGCCTCAATACCAGCAAACTCCAGGTCATTACTCACTGTGAGAACAGTTCCGGATCCTAAGGTACACCCCCTTTCTCCCGGAGTTCTCTTCGGGAAGCGGTGCAAAGGGCTGGGCTAGTATCGATCTCGCCTGCTGCCTCTCTGTCCACGATGCTATTCTAGCGTGAATTTTTGCGCTCTGCTAGGGACTTTACCATAATGTAACAAAAACTTTACAATCGATGCCAAAACTTTATTTTTACCATCCCGCTGACGCAAAAAAACTTCCGCCAAGGGATATATCCCTTGGCGGAAGCAGACTAGTCGGTTAAGCCAAATTAGAATTTAACGCTGGCGGTAGCACGAATATTCTTGCCATGGTCTTTGATGTCTTGATACATAACGTCCAGGTTGGTGTTCTTGGCGATATCTTTGTTGTACTGATATTCCATACCTTTTACGTGGCTAGTGGTTGACAGAGCATAAAAATCGCTGAGTTGGCTAGGTCCTTTGGCTTTGAGGTTGAAGGCCGATTCGAACGGCAGAGCGCCTTGTTCGATATCGTTGTATGCAACACTCAGACCGGTGCTGCCGATGCCAGCTTTTACTTGATAAGCATGGGCTTTGTTGCTGTCGTTACGGCCGTATTCGCCAGCGAGGCGCAGACCTGGCAGCAAATCAATAGCAGTGCTTGCAGCATAGTAATTTTGGTCGCCCAGACGCAATGCGTCGACTGTTACCGGGGCTCCCAGCATGAAGGTTACCTGGCCGCCATAGGCGTCGCCATAACTGGTATCATTTTTCAGTTCTTTGCCGGCGAAAGCCATAACACTTTCTCCCCGCATGGTAATACCGTTCATGATAGCGTTGGAGGCCGGACCGGCCAGCATGCCGCGACCCAAGTCATAATCCTGACGGCCGATTTTGCTGTTTATGCCGATAAGCTTGGTGCTGACATAAGCATTTTCAATTGCTGGTGCAATGCTACCGCTTGTGCTGTTGACGTTGGTCAAAGTAGGGGTGCTGGCAGCAGCGCCATCCCACAAAGCATTTGAACCGCTGCCGATACGAGCATAGAGGCTGGTATCGTCGTTAATTTTCGCGGTGGCACCCAGTCGCACGCGATATTCGGTGCGATCACCAAATGATCCGTCATTGTTGTCGGCATTGTAATAGCGAACGCGAGCATCGCCACTGAATTTTACCATGTTGTCCATCTGATTCTGCATTTCATCCACTTTGACACCGAGGGTGTTCAGTTCACCGGCATATTCCTGCGCCAGTTTGTCGACAACAGCTTTTTGGTCGTTGTTAAGGTTCTTGCTCATGGCTTTGGCTACGATTTGGGCCATTTCATAACGGGTCATGGTTTTGTCGCCACGGAATGTGCCATCGTTGTAACCGTCAATGATGCCGGCCTGTGCTAGCTTGGTTACAGCGTCATATGCCCAATGCTTATTAGGCACATCGGTGAAAGGATTAGCAAATGCCGGAGCGGCAAAAGCTACAGCGAGAGCAGTGGTAATAGCGATTTTCAAAAGTCTTTTCTTCATGTGAAGTCCTCCTTGAAATGTTTTTCCGCGGGTGCTTATCACCGGCAGTGGCGGCAAACCACAAGGAGCTGATCATGAGTATCCACGTTTCCTCATGTGACTCCTGCGAGTTTTCCAACCAATCCACCCCTGTCGCTTTTGACAGGCTTCTAGTTTACATAAATTCTACGCCATTTGTAGATATCCTGCTTGTCACCCGACTGTAAATAGTGGAATATAGCCATTTATAGGCACATTTCCTTAGGCGCAGGATGCAGACAATTAATTATCCACTTTACATAATACTATATGTTTAATTGTATTCGCGTTTAAATACAATAATCCTGCTGGTAAAATATGATCAGGAATGAAGCACCATATTAAAAAAGTAATCCCCCGGAGCGCTTGTAACAGCTTGCCGATGCTGGTGAAACCTAGATTTTTTTTTAGAGCAGCAAGATATCTGCCGATAGATAAGTAGTTTTGCTTGATAAGCGGTCAGTTTCCGTGGCCGAAATTAGCCTGAAATTAAACAAAAAAGAGGCTGGCTGAAAAAGATTAATCCTTTTCAGGCAGCCTCTTGGTGGTTTCTAACCCAATTCATTTCACTTGTTATTGCATTCCATGCACCTTAATGGCAATTTGCAGCGGCCCGACGGTATATATGTCATTTTTGGCGCAGGCACTAAGTTCGACCTTGCCGCCAAAACTTTTGACTTTATTAATAGCGTCCAGGAGACGGAATCCATCAACGTCACCCACTGTCCCTACCAATGGATCGACCGGCAATATACCCTGGCTAAGAGCATGAGCGTTGACCTTTTTCAAGAAATCCAGTACCGCGTCTTCAGCCCCTTTAGTGCTGGTACCGACATCAACCACTTGTGAGTAAACCATTTGGCCCGAAGTATATATCCGCCGATTGGGGTACAGTTCAAGATGACCGATGACCGGCTCGCCGTAGATCATGTTTCCCTGGGAAATGATCCTGACCACCACTTCGTCCGAAGCGGCGGAAATCAGTTTGGTAGCTTGAGCAACATCTGCCTTGGTGATCCATAACACTGCCTTGCTTTTATCAGTCACTTTCAAATTAGTCAGTATAGCCTGATTAGTGGTGGTAATCATCGTGGCAAGCGCCGCTTCCGTTTCTTCAGGCGGCCGGCCGCCTTTAATGGTGGCAGTGGAAAGCGCTTCGCCGGCGCGATACACAAGCACCCCTTTTCGCAAATTGATTGTGACGGCGATGAGTTGATCCACATCTGTCTGCAGTTTGGTTTTTTCGTCATTCAGTGCGGCCACATGCACATCAAGTTGATCCTTCTTCGCCTGCAGGCTGTGTATTTCTTGTTGTGCCTGGTCAAGGTTTCCCCGAGCCAGCGCAAACTCAGACTGAACTTTGTTCAATGCCGTAGCCGTGCGATCCCTCTCAGCAGATACGACATCAAGCTCCTGAGCGACTCTGGCAAGTTCGGCTGCCGTTATATTAATCTTGGCGGTCAAGGTATTATACTCTTTTGTCTTGGCCGCAAGTGCGGTCTTACTAAATTCAAGTGCGACACTGCTGGAGGCAACGTCTTTCGACAAAGTAGTAAGTTGTTGCTTCAGTGCTTCCATGCCGAACAGTGCCGTGCGGACATTTAAGGAGACCATCGTCATTACGCCCAGAGTAGATGCGGCAATTATAATCCCGGTGACGATAGTCACCAAAATAGAGGTGTATTTGGGTCTCAGCCCAAAGATCGTCATTTTCTTTTTGCCCACTTTGCTACCCAGCTTGTCGCCAATATAGGCGATAGCACCGCCCATGATCACCAACACAGTGATCAGCATCAGGCTATACATGCCCTCTCCTCCTCCCTCCGACTAGTGAAGCAATGTTAAAGCGAAGCTTTTCTCACCAGAAATATCCCGGCAATCATCCCGACAATATTCGGTATCCAGGCGGCGGCAACAGCTGGAATAGCTCCGCCCTGCCCCAGCGCCGTCGTAATTGTCATGATTGTGTAATAAATAAAAATAATGATGATACTTATCCCGAGACCGATAGATGAACTGGAACGATGCGGCTGCAGGCCGAGCGGCGTGCCGATCAGCGCGAAGATAAAGCAAGCCATGGGGATCGCCAGTCTTTGGTGCAGTTCCACTTCATATTCACTGGTTTTGATTTCTTGCCGCTCGAGCGCCCGGATTTGCATCTTCAGTTCCTTGATGGTCATCTCTTGCGGACTCTTCTGTTCCTGGGCGATGGACGCCGGGGTTTTGTTTACAGGCATTATTTGCTCGGAAAAATGCATATAGCGGTCAAGCTGGCCGCCGGCGGAAAGATCGTAGATAGTACCATTGTACATTGTCCATTTATCATTAGTCCAGACAGCCTTTTCAGCGTTTTCCACCCGTACCAGTTGATTATTTTCAAAATCCTCTACTGATACGGCGTACATCGTACTGCTGTCCTGATCAAATTTGCGCGCGTAGGTCAGTCGGTCAAGGGTTCCCCCGTTGAGGTCCTTGATGACAATATTCTCTTGGGTTTTGGGCTTCGTATTTTTCTGTATTTCCAGTCGCACAACATTGTTGTAAGCGGTGTTGGCGGCCGGTACCACCAATTCGTTAAAATAGGTGGTAAAAATGCTTACTCCTAAGGCAACGATAAATACCGGTGCCGCCAGTCGATAAAAACTGAGTCCTCCTGATTTCATCGCAATAATCTCGCTTGAGGCGGACAGTCGCCCGAAGGACAACAGTGAAGCCAAAAGCATCGACATTGGGAAAGTCAGCACAATGATGCCAGGCAGGCTGTAAAAGAACAATTTTATCACGGAAGTGAGAGCTGCACCATATTTGGTGACATACTGAGCAATTCTAAATAGGGTACTTGTCCCGATGAAAACGCTGGAAAAAGCGCAGATACCAAAAAGAAAAGGACCAAGCAACTCTTTGAGAATATATTTGTCCAAAATGCGCATTCCATGCTCCTAGCTGCCGCCATCGCTCCAGCTTTGTCCAAGCGGCTATTAATTAATAATCACATCCGGAATTTGTCGCCAAGATAAAACTTGCGGGCAATTTCACTGGAAGCGATGGTCTTGCTGTCGCCGGAAATCAATACATGGCCTTCATTGAGAATATAGGCCTTATCAACGATACTAAGCGTTTCACGAACATTATGATCAGTAATCAATACCCCGATTCCTTTTTCGCGCAAATAGCCAATAATGGCCTGGATGTCAGCTACGGCAATCGGATCAATCCCGGCAAAAGGCTCATCAAGCAAGATAAAGGACGGATCAATCGCAAGCGCACGGGCAATTTCCACGCGCCGCCGCTCCCCGCCGGAAAGCTGAGAACCTTTGCGTCTGCGGACATGGCCAACACCAAGTTCCTTGAGTAAATCCTTCGTTCTTTGCTGCCGGTCAGCCTGAGTCAGGCTACGATTCAGTTCCAAAATAGCCAGAAGATTATCCTCAACCGACAATTTGCGAAAGATTGACGGTTCTTGTGGCAAATAACCCAGCCCATAGCTGGAGCGACGATACATCGGCATATTGGTTACGTTTTCGCCATTGATAATTATTCGGCCGCCGTCTGGTTTTTCTATACCAACAATCATATAAAATGTAGTTGTTTTGCCGGCACCATTAGGGCCAAGCAAACCGACGACCTGGCCCGTTTCTAGCCGGATGCTCACGCCGTCCACCACATTGCGGTCTTTGTATGTTTTTACCAATTGTTGAGTTTCAATATACATCTGTTTCTCCGTTTCCCGCCAACCCTGTTATTGGGGCGTGACAACCAGTTTGGAGCGGCCCTGGGCATCCATCGCCTTATCATCAAGATAAATAGTCAGAGTCTTGCCAGTTATTACATTACCATCCTGCACCGCGCGGGCGTTGCCGGATAAAACCACTTTTTTCTGGGCTGCCTTGGAACCAAAGTAGGTCGCCAGATTGGCTGTGGCATCCAATTTGCGTTTGTCGCTGACAATATGCACATCACCCGTGCCAATCGCACGATTCTCACTATGAAAAACTTCCAACTTGTTAGAAGTCATATATCCATCCTCCATGGTGAGGTGAGCGCCGTCAGCAATCAGCGAATATTGCTTGTCGATCCAGTGTTCGATTTTCGGCCCGGACACAGTACTGTCACCTTTGACAAGCACGGCCTGGCCTGTAGCTACAAGGTAATTATCATTATATGACCTAACCTCGTCGGCGGTCAGCGTGGTATCTTCCCGCACTACTTTTACTCCGCCGAAGATATCTGCCTCCTTGGTCTTGGTGTTATACTGAGCGCTGGCACCAGTAAGCACAGCTTTATCCCGGGTAAGTTTCACCGAGCCCTGTGCGGTCATGATTCCTTGCGCAGAATCATATTCGATGGTATCGGCCGCCAGTTCGACCGGCTTGTCGTTCGTTGCCGCATAGATCACAGTTATCAGTCCGAAAGACAGCAATATGGTTAAGGCTAAAGTCATTAATTTACGGCTCATTGCGGTACTCCTCCTTTTATGGCGTGGGCATTACCCTGCACTTTGACTTTTTCCAGCTTGGCGTCACTGTCAATCTTATCGCCGGTAATCACAGTATCTCCCCGGGAAATAGTTATTCCACCGCTACCGTAAAAATGTTGCTCTTTGGCCGACCACTCAGCTTTCGCGGCGAGAAACACCGTCCCATCGCTGGATACGGCTTTGATATTTCCGTCCAAAAAAATATTGCGATTCTTTAAATCCATACGGGCTTTAGGAGCTGTCAAAATAATGGTCCCGCCGTCGTCTTTGTACAGCGTTCCTTTGAATTTGTTCAGGAAAAGCTGGTTTTTGCTAGGATCAACCTGTGAACTCTCCGCCGTCAGCTCCCACTTCTTGTGCCCGTTTTGCTGTTCAACAATCGAGTTACCAGTGAAAGTAATATTCGCCGTAGAGTCGCTCTTTGCCTCCTGGGTTTGCCTGGGAGGAGTAGCTGGCTCGCTTCTGAAAAAATAATACAAGCCGCCCGCCAGTACCAACAGCGTACAGGCCACAGCCAAATAATAATTTTTACTCACGCCTGTTCACCTTCCCATTTTGTATTCCAACGTTTCTGAAACCAGAGCCACTCATCCGGATATCGTCTAATTATATCTTCGATGACTTGAGTTGCCTGGGAAGTAAACCTGTAAATATCTGCGGCTTCGTCACCGGTTGAGACGAATTCAAGCGGCGGACTCACGATAATCCTGTGTCCGCCTCGCGGTTGTCGGATCATAAAAATCGGCACCACCGGAACCCCGAGCCGCCGGACAAAAACGGCCAGCCCACGAGGAGTTGAAGCCATTTTCCCTAAGAAATTGATAAATACTCCGCCAGGACCCGCATCCTGATCTGAAAAGAAGCCCAGCACCTTTCCTTGTTTAAGAGCCTTTGCCGCCGCCACCAGTTCAGTGGTCCCCCTGGTAAATATCTCAATACCAGCATGTTGGCGGTATTCATTTAATATCTTGGTGTGCTGGTCATTAGGCTGTCTTTTTACAATACTGGCCACAGGAAAACCAAACATCGCCAGCGCCGCCCCAAGCCATTCCCAATTACCTACATGGGCAGCAAGCACCGCGACACCTTTACCTTTTAACAGAGCATCTTCCAAGTACTGCCGGCCTTCCATTTCGACATGCTGCGCCATCTTTGCCGGATTCAATGCCGGAAGGTACATGACTTCAAGAAAGGTCTGTCCTAGTTTGGTAAACAATCTGCGAATAATCTGTTCAGCTTCTGCCGAAGAAATATTAAGACTCTCTTTAATCTGGGCGATCGCACGATCCCGTTGGCGACCCGCAATATAATAATATAGGCGGCCCAATAGTCCGCCTAGTGCTAATAGCAATGAATAAGGCAGCAGACAAACTAAGCGACTGACCAGCTTAAGCAGATGATATTGCCAAGAATTCGTCACCACTCGCACTCCTTGTTACAGTAATCTATTGCTTAGTATCTATTCCGCCTGGGCGGCTGTATGTTTCAACAATTAAGTCCCACTTGCCCTGAACCTTCAGCACCAACTCGATGATTTCGCGCACCGCGCCACAACCACCCTCCCTGCTGGCGACGTAATGGGCGGCCGCCTTGACCTCCGGTACCGCATCAGCTACGGTACAGGCGAATCCCACTTTGGCCATTGCGGCAAGATCATTCAAGTCATCGCCAATATAGCCGACTTCAGACAGCATAATGTTATGCTTGGCCGCCAACTCGACAAGGACTTTCACCTTGTCCCTGGCTCCCTGACAAACGTCGTCAATCGCCAGTTCAGCGCAACGCCGCTGGACCATTTCGCTTTCCCTTCCGGTAATCACTGCCGTTTTAAGTCCCGCCCTATGGGCCGCAGCAATTCCCAGTCCATCCCGGACATGAAATACCTTCAGAGCTTCACCGCTGGGGCCAATAAAAATCTGCCCGCCGGTTAGGACCCCGTCGACATCGAAGATCAGTAGTCTGACCTGTCTGGCTCGATCCTCAGACTTCATTATACCACTCCTTGGCGCAATAAGTCAGTAAGGTGAATCATTCCAATTGAGCGGTAATCTTCGTCAACCACCGGCAGAACGGTAATCGGCCGCGGAATGTTCTTCTCCATAATACTCAGCGCCTGGGCAGCTAGTTTATCTTTGGTTATCGTCCGGGGCGTTTGGGTCATCAGTTTTTCCACCGGCCGATTCAAAAAGTCATCGCCTTTTTCCAAACCGCGGCGAATGTCGCCATCGGTGATAATTCCCACCAACTTGCCGTCTTCATCGACCACGGCAGTGGCCCCAAGCCCTTTGGCAGTAATAACAAATAAAGCCTCTTTGACACTTTTGCCGAAAGTGATCACTGGGTTACCATCATCGGCGTGCATGACGTTCTCTACCGTCAGCAACAATTTTCTTCCTAATGCCCCACCAGGATGAAATAAAGCGAAGTTTTCCGGTGTAAAACGCCTTAGCGACAACAGCGCTACCGCCAAGGCATCACCCATTGCCAGGGTCGCGGTGGTGCTGGCCGTCGGTGCAAGGCCTAGGGGACAAGCTTCTCTCTCCACCGCGACATCAATCATGATGTCGGCATTCTTCGCCAAGGTTGAAGCCGCCCGTCCGGTCATGGCGATGACCCTGGCGCCAATACGTCTCACCGCCGGCAAAATATTCACCATCTCTTCGGTCTCGCCGCTATAGGACAGGGCTAGAATAATATCATTGGCGGTCACCATCCCCAAATCTCCATGGATTCCCTCAGCCGGATGGAGAAAAAAAGCTGGTGTACCGGTACTGGAAAGAGTGGCGGCAATTTTTCTGCCGATATGACCTGATTTGCCGATACCAGTGACAATAACCCTGCCAGAACCGGCCAAGATCATATTCACCGCGGCGGAAAAATGGCCGTCGATTCGGGGAATTAATGCCTGTATCGCTTCAGCTTCAATGGCTAGCACCTGTTTTGCCTGTTCTATCATCACCCAAGTCCTCCTTAGCGATATTTTCTAATAATTGCGTCGATCGCTAAAATATCTCGCATCAGAGGCTCAACCTGTTCAATATACAGCATATTGGCCCCATCGGACAGCGCCTCTTCCGGGTTATCATGAACCTCAAGAAATATAGCGTCAATTCCGGCAGCGACCGCCGCCCGGGCAAGATATGTGACAAACTCACGCTGCCCGCTTGATGATGTGCCTGCGCCGCCTGGTAACTGCACGCTATGGGTCGCATCAAAAACTACCGGGTATCCGAACGAACGCATAATCGGCAACGACCGCATATCGACAACCAAATTGTTATAGCCAAACGTTGTTCCCCGCTCAGTAAGTAATATATTCTCGTTTCCGGCTTCGCGGATTTTACTGATGACATTTTTCATGTCCGCCGGTGCCAAAAACTGTCCTTTTTTCACATTAACTGCTTTTCCGCTGGCCCCGGCTTGATAAACCAAGTCCGTCTGTCGCGACAAAAAGGCAGGAATTTGCAGAATATCAAGTACGGCGGCCGCAGGTTCAATCTGATCCACAGCATGAATGTCACTGAGCACCGGCACAGCCAAATCCTGCTTAATAGCCGCTATAATAGCCAGCCCATCTGTCAGACCCGGGCCGCGGAAAGAATGGAAAGACGAACGGTTTGCTTTATCATAGGAGGCCTTAAAAATATAGGGAATTCCAAGCCTTACGGCAATATCTTTCATCGCCCGGCCAATAGCCAGAGTGCGCTCAGCACTTTCAATAACGCACGGGCCGGCGATTAGAGCAATGGGGTTGTCCCCACCGATTAATAGTTCATTAATTTTTACTGTTTTCATGCCAATTACCCCCTGATTTAAGTAAACATCCGCCGAACTTGCGCCAAATCTTCTGCCGTATCCACTCCCACCGATTTAAAACCGGTTTTCAGGACCTTAATCCGGTAGCCGTGTTCCAGAGCCCTGAGCTGTTCAAGACACTCTGTCTCCTCCAGCGGCGTCGGCGGCAAATCGGCGAAAGCAAGCAAAAAATCGCGGCGGTAGGCGTATATGCCGATGTGCTTATAAGCTTTGATACTGCCATTCCCTGCACGGGGAAATGGAATAAGCGACCGCGAAAAATAAAGGGCCTGTCCGGATAAATCAGTCACAACTTTGACAGCAGCCGGGTTACTATATTCTTCTTCCATCAACTCGGTCATTATCGTCGCCATCACCTGGTCAGCAGACGCAAAATCAAAAGCTCCAGCCAAGTCATCAATCACCTCAGGCGCAATTAGCGGCTCGTCCCCCTGAACATTGACGATAATGTCCACATCCGGATAGACCCGTGCAACTTCGGCCAAGCGGTCAGTTCCAGTGAGGTGGTGCGTGGAAGTCATTATCGCCTTGCCACCGAATTTCTCCACCGCCTGGTATACAAGCTCATGATCGGTGGCAACAATCACTTCTGCTGGGCGCTTAGCCAGCTTGGCCCGCTCGTATACATGCTGAATCATCGGTTTACCAGCGATGTCAACAAGTGGTTTTCCGGGCAGACGGGTGGAGGAAAATCGGGCTGGAATGACACAAAGGACCTTCATGCCTTAACCCTCCGATCTGCAGTATTACCAATCATCTCCATCAGTTCCTGGTAGCCGTCGACGAATTTCACTTCAATGCTGAGTACATAAAGCGGAAGTGACCGTTCGGAATGAATGAACTCGGAGGGGATTTTTACCGCATCTTTTTCAGTTGTCACCAAGGCAAAGACTTCTTTGTCAATTGCCTTCTGCATGAGACACTGCATCTCCGCCATAGTATAGTCATGATGATCCGGATAGCGTACCGCATCAGTCAACTCTACCTCAATGTCCATGATAGTTTGTTCAAAAGAGGAAGGATTGCCGATGGCCGAGAAGGCCAAAACCCGCCGTCCGGCCACCGCCGTAAGAGCTACCGTTTCCGGGCGGACGCCTTTGTACCAGTCTTCAATTTCGATGAAACAGCGCGGATTATGAACACTTTCCACAACCACCGCCTTTTCATTATATCGTGCCAGGGTGTCGCGGATGACATCGCGGGCATCATCAGTAGACTGGTCAACTTTTGTCAACAAAAATGCATCAGCGCGGTTTAAATTCGTCAGCGGTTCCCTCAAGGTTCCCCTGGGAAGCAAAAAATTATTGCCAAATACATTCAGCGTATCAATAAGCACAATATCCAGATCACGTGCAAGTTGCCAGTGTTGATAGCCGTCATCCAGGATAATTACGTCAGCGTTTAGTTTTTCCACTGCATAATCACCGGTGATGTTCCGGTTTTTACCGATAACCACCGCCACCCCAGGGAGATTTTTCGCCAGAAGGTAGGCTTCGTCGCCAGCTTCATTGACCGACATATATATCCGGCGCCCGTCCGAAACAAGGCCGACCTGCCCCCGCCAACCTGCCCGGTAGCCGCGATTAAGAATCACCACCCGATAACCCAAATCCCGGATAACAGCCGCCAATCGCTCGGCAGTTGGCGTTTTACCTGTGCCACCAACAGTAATATTCCCCAGACTGATTACTCGGCAGGGCAATTTATGTTGCCGTAAGATCCCACTTTTATACAAGCCAAGTTTTATCAATACTCCCATGCCATAAATAAACGACATAACCCGTAAAAGTCCCAGCAAAATCATTGCTGCGACACCACGTTTCTTACCATGTACCAATTGGTAAAGATAAATCTGTAACGCTTCCCGCTGGATCATGTTTGACCACCTTTACCAAGTTTTATTGGCTCCCGGATGCTTCCAATACCTGTCTTAGATGCTGCACACTTTTCAAAGCAGCACCGCGATTTTCACCAATGACCGCCAGAGCTTCCCGGCCCATATCGTTACGTACTTGATCATTATTTAAAAGATACAATAACTTTTCGCCAAGATCAGTACCGTCATAAACTGTGTCGCAGGCCCGACGGCCATGGAGCAATCCATAACTATCCTTGAAATTAAACATATGCGGTCCGACAAGAATTGGTTTGCCGTGAGCGGCTGGTTCCAACAAATTATGCCCGCCGTGGGGAACAAGGCTGCCACCCACATACACAATATCGCCGATACTATATATTCTTCCCAGTTCACCGATGGTATCAAGAATTATAACATCAGTCCCGGCCCCACCATAATCCAGTTCTGTACGGCGCACAGCGCGCAGTCCATACTTTGCGGCGAGTTCGATTAGCTTTGACGCCCGCATAATTTCGCGCGGCGCTATCACCAAGCCCGCCTGGGGAAAGCTTTCCCTCACTTTCTGGAAAGCGGCATACAATAGTTCCTCCTCACCCGGATGGGTGCTGCCGGCCACAAGTAGCGGGCCCCGGTTGCTAAATCCAAGTTGGCGAATAAGCTCCTTCTTCTCTGGCGCGGTGACATCGGTATAGGTTTGGTCGAATTTAGTGTTGCCGGTAATAACGACCCGCCGGGGAGGAGCTCCCAGACGAATGATATACTGGGCGTCAATTTCTGATTGCATGCAAAACCGATCTACGGTGGCCAGCATGTCGCGGAGAACACTGTGTAAATAACGGTACCGGTTGACACTTTTTTCGCTGATCCGCCCGTTGACCATCAACACAGGAATGGCATATTCCCGGATAGCATACAAGAAATTGGGCCATAATTCCGTTTCCACCAACAAAAAAATTCTCGGGCGAATTTTGGCAAGTACCTTGCGGCCCAGCCAGGACAGGTCCAAAGGAAAAAAGATAATACTGTCCGCTTCGGGAATAATCCGTTTGGCCATAGCGTAGCCGCTGGCCGTCACTACCGAAATCAGAATAGGTAGCTCCGGCATCTCCCGGCGGATTTCCTTGACAATTGGGCTAGTGGCAACAATTTCGCCTACCGATGCGGCGTGTAACCAAATACAATTCTTGTTGGCCACAGGAACTAAAGCTTCGGTCGGTAAAAAACCAAAACTTTGCCGCAGACGCTCGCCAAATCCTTCCTCCCGGACAAGCCGGACCAAAAAGACTGGAATAGCCGCCAATACTAAGATTACTGCTACAATATTATAGAGAAACTTCATACAACAACCTCACTCTGCTATTCGACCAATTGCTGTACGCATCTTGGGTCGAACTGAACCTGATAAAGTTTGCTATACAGTCCACCGGCATCAATCAGACTGGAATGCGAGCCACTTTCGACTATTCTCCCCTTATCCAAAACCAGAATGGTATCAGCCCGTTGGACGGTTGATAGTCGGTGCGCGATGACAAAGGCCGTCCGACCAAGCATCAGTTTATCCAACGCTTCCTGCACCAGTGCCTCGCTTTCATTATCCAGCGCCGAGGTAGCCTCGTCGAGAATAAGCACGCGTGGGCTTTTCAAAATAGCCCGGGCAATGGCGATGCGTTGCCGCTGTCCGCCGGACAGCTTTGCGCCGCGTTCGCCGATGTGCGTATCATAATCCAGCGGCATCTTACTGATAAACTCGTGGGCGTTGGCGGCTTGGGCTGCGGCAATTATCTCTTCCCGCGAGGCTTCAAGGTCACCGTATTTAATATTTTCATATACCGTACCGTTAAACAACATGGTTTCCTGTGGTACGATACCGATCTGCCTACGCAATGACTCGAGGGTAACAGTCCTGATATCATACCCGTCGATAGTTATATACCCTTCATTCGGATCGTAAAAACGGGGAATCAGATTAGCAATAGTAGTTTTTCCCGCGCCGCTCGGCCCCACTATAGCCACAACCTTGCCGGGGCTAGCCTCAATGGTCAGATTGCTAAGAGCCGGTTCACCCGGTTTATATTCAAACGAAACATTGTGAAACCCGACATGTCCCTGAACATCCTGCAATTCCACAGCATTAGGCGCATTCTGGACTTCCGGCACGGTGTCAAGCACCTCAAAGATCCGCTGCGCGGCCGACAAGGCGCCCTGAATGGTGCCGTACACCCGACTGAGGCGTTTCACCGGATTAGACAGATTGACGACATAAATCAGAAAGGCTACCAGCGAACCTGCGGTCATGTGGCCGCTGATGACCTCCCGTCCGCCGTACCAGATAATAGCTGTCACGCCAATGGCGGAAAGGAACTCGATGACCGGCGTCAGAGTGGCCATGAGCTGGGCTGTTTTCATCTGGGCCCGGAAGTTTTGGTAGTTCCCCCGGCTGAATCTCTCAATTTCATATTCTTCCCTGGCGAAAGATTTGATCACCCTCACCGCCAGGACGGTTTCCTGTAAAACAGCAGTAATGTCGGCCGCCCTCTCCAGCATAACCCGGCCGGAAGTGCGTAGTTTTTTTCCGAAAATATTAATCGCCTGGGCGATCAGCGGCATGGTCACCAAAGTCAGTAGCGCCAGTTTCCAGTTGAGGTACAGCATAAAGCCAATAGAACCGATAAGGGTTAGGCCCTCTGTACCAAGGTCGATTATGCTTTGCGCCAGTGCGCCCTGTAAAGTCGACACATCATTAGTAATATAGCTCATTATCGCGCCTGTCCGGCGACTTTCGAAATAGGACATCGACAGCTGCTGTAAATGTCGGTAGACCACCGCCCGGATATCAACAATTATCTTTTGGCTGATATAGGACATCAGGTAGGTCTGTCCATAGAAGAAAATCCCTCGCAACAAAAAGATGACGATAATGCCTGTAGCTATCAGATTTAGCATCGCCATATTCTTGCTTGCCAGCACATCGTCGAGGACGGCCCTGATAATCAATGGTATATATAAATTGGCCGCTGTAGCAAGAGCTGTGCAAATAAGCGCCACGCAGGCCCTGAACAAGTATGGTCTGACATATTGCAGAAGTCGCCTGTAAAGCTTCATTATATACCTCCAGAGCTATTCGCAGCCACTTCGAATATCAAATTCGCCACTCTGTCTACTGCGCCGCCTTCTCCTAAACTTCGCTTAATTTCAGCAAGATCCTGCGCCATCCGGCTGCGGACCGTGTTATCTGTCAAAATAATCAGCGCCTCTTTTGCGATATTGTCGGGCGTGACTTCGCTTTGCAAAAGCTCCGGCATTACTCGCCGGCCGGCGATAATATTCGGCAACCCAAAGTCAGTAATTTTTATCATTCGTTTCCCGAAAAAATAAGTTAGGGCTGCGACTTTATAGATTATAACCGTCGGCACCCCCATCAGCGCCGCCTCCAGCGTGGCGGTACCGGATGCCGCAATGGCGACATCGGAAATCCGCATGAGATCATAAGTATTTTCGCTTGTCAGCCGGACAGAAATCGAACTGCGATCAATAATATTTTGCAATATTTCTCGTGAAATTGTCGAGGCTATTGGTAAGAAAAACTGACAATCCGGCAGTTTTTCAGCTAGTTTCTCGGCTGCTGACAACATCGGCGGCAACAGATTGATAATTTCCTGATCACGGCTACCTGGCATCAATAGCACAACAGGTTTGGCCGGTTCTGCCGCGAACTGGCTGTAAGCCTCTTCTTTGGTCATGGACGGTTTTACGATGTCAATCAGCGGATTACCCACGAAGGCCACTTTAGCGCCAGCGGCGCGATAAACTTCCACCTCAAATGGGAAAATGGCCGCTACCAGTTCTACGGTTTTGGCAATTTTCTTTGCCCGACCTTTGCCCCAGACCCATACCTTGGGAGGAATATAGTAGATCACCGGAATACCCTTGACTTTTGCGATCTTGGCCAGCGGGATATTAAAGCCACCATAGTCGATCAGCAATAAAACATCCGGGCGGTCCCGCTCCATAAGACCAGCGAGAAAACTGCGCAGGCGAGTCAGTTTGGGCAATTTTTTCAAAACCTCAACCAAACCGAAAACTCCCAGATTGGCAATATCATAAACAATCTCCACACCGGCGGTCCGCATTGCATTACCACCCATGCCAAAAATACGAATGTCAGGCTGCCCGGCTTTCAAGGCGGTGGCAACACTGGCACCGTGCATATCGCCTGACGCCTCTCCTGTCGAAATCATCACCTTAATCATAATATTGCCCCCATAAACCCGAGATATTTCACAAAACAGGAAAAACAGAAACCACAGGGATAAAACACAGAGATAGTTTCCCTCTATTCTCAGTGTCTCTATGCCTTGTGGTTAATAATTACCTTGCAACTATGACAATACCGTGTTCGTCAGCAAGTGCGATGGTTTTTCCTCGATCCACCAGCAGTGTCTTGCCGGCCTCGATAACCAGCGCAACAGCGCCGCTGTCAATCATCGCCTGGAGCGTGTCAGGCCCCACACTGGGAACATCAAAGCGAGAATCCTGTCCTGGTTTGGCCGCTTTGGCAACCGTCACCCCGCCACCGCCTAAAGCTGCGCCCCTCTTGATGCAGGCGTCAGTCCCTTCAATGGCTTCCACCGCCATAACTGCTGCATTTTTAACCACAACCGTCTGGCCGATATCCAGCCCACCAATTTGTTTGGCAATGGCAAATCCGAATTCCATATCGACCTTTTCGGCCTCAGTGGGTTCCCGACGGCTAAGCGTTCCCGCCGCAGGCATTAATGCGCTAAGCAGGGCCGTTTGGTCAAGCACGCCGATTCCTTCTGACGCCAATTCTCGAACAAATGCCAACATTACTGCATCATCGCTGCGATCCTGCAGACCTGCCAGTAGCCGTTGCATCCTGGCATCAGGAACGACCTGGCCGCTGAACATCAGCTCCTTGGTCACCTTGCCGAGCATAGTTATCTGGGAAACGCCTTCTTCTTTGAGAACAGCAATAATTTTAGTCAACTCGCCAACACTGAGATGGTAAGTTTTAGCCGCCACTCCGGTAAGTTCTGCATCAACCCCGGGCACTATACCGACGGCAATCACGGTAACGCCCATGCCGCTAGCGGCACGGGCGAATTCTACCGGCAGTCTTCCAACCCCGGCTATCAATCCAACTTTTTTCATCCCGAATCCCCTTATTCGCCTTCTTCATCCTTACGACCACGGCAAATGCCCCGTTCGGCATTACGCAGGAAGCGCAGGAAATGCTCCACTTCCTCGCAAGACTCCAGTTCCTGCTCCATTACCGCAATCGCCTGAGGCAAGGTCAACCCAGACCGGTAAAGTATTTTATAGGCCTTTTTCAGATTGCGACGTGCAACTTCGCCAACGCCCGCCCGGGCCATACCGACACTATTCAGACCCACGACCTTAGCCGGGTGTCCGTCGGCAATAACAAATGGCGGCACATCCTGCACTACCTTCGATGCTCCACCGATCATAGCGTTGCGACCAATCTTCACAAACTGGTGCACTCCGGTCAGTCCGCTGATGTTGACGCGGTCTTCCACAATCACGTGGCCAGCCAGCGTTGCACAATTGGACATAATCACATGATTCCCGAGGACACAATTGTGTGCAATATGCGTATAGGCCTGGAGCAGGCAATTAGCACCGATTCGTGTTTCCTCCCCTTCGCCTGTGGCCCGGTTTACAGTAGCAAATTCGCGTATCTTCGTGTTGTCACCGATAAATACATAACTTTTCTCACCGCGGAATTTAAGATCCTGCGGCTCTGCCCCAATCGAAGCGCTGGGAAAAATTACGCAATTCTTGCCGATACTGGTCCAGCCATCTATAACAACATGGGCGCAAATTTTCGTACCGTCGCCGATGATAACATTCTCACCGATTACGGCGTAGGGCCCAATCTCAACGTCCTTGCCAATGCGAGCACCAGGATGCACAATTGCTGTTTCATGAGTTTTTCGTATTGGTATCACAATGGGTTCTGGCTTCATCAGCACATCAACTCCTCACTATTCTCCGCATCTGGTTCATCACTTGCATTTAATATAATCCGACTACTCAGTCTATATATGACAAGCGCAATAGGTGCGAATTTCGTCTTAATCGTTCAATAATCAAAATTAGGCAGCGTTTTCATATAAAATATGCCCATTATATTCGTATCGCGCCTATATCTATATTAGCGCAAACATAAATTCTCCCTCAGCCACCAGTTCACCGTCGACAAACGCTTCAGCCCATATCTTACCCATATTGCCTCTGACCTTGACGATTTCAGCCACCATTCTCAGCTGATCTCCCGGCACCACCGGGCGGCGGAATTTAATCCTGTCCATGCCGGCAAAAACGGCCAGCTTGCCGCGGTACTCCTCCGGATAGAGCATAGCTACCCCACCGACCTGAGCCATTGCTTCCAAAAGCAACACTCCAGGCATTATTGGATTGCCAGGAAAATGCCCCTGGAAAAATTGCTCATTAACAGTGACATTCTTTATACCTACCGCCCGTTTCATCGGTTCAATCTCGATAATGCGGTCTACCAGCAGCATCGGATAGCGATGCGGAATAATAGCTTGAATCTGAGTCGCGGTCAACATGTTTACAGTCTCCTCCTCGTCACTTTGGCACACTTGCCGGGCGTTTATAAGTCCCTCACCACATGGCCGCCTTGCCATCACCCGGGGCGTCACTTGAATATTATTCAGGGCGCCTTGTCTACTGAACATTCTGCCGCCAAAATTTGTTTGGCGAGCGTGGTATTTAGTGCATGGCTGGATTTCACCGCAATAACATGGCCGCGGATTCGTCCAATCAAAGCCAAGTCGCCGACTACATCTAAAATCTTATGCCTCACCAATTCATCGGGAAACCTCAGCGGCGTCAGCAATTTGCCATCATCATAAACCACCGCGTTATTCAAATTACCCCCAAGGGCCAGCCCTTGAGCGTGCAAGGTCGACAATTCGTGCATGAAACCTATCGTTCTTGCCGGGGCAATCTCCTGCAGGAAAATCTCGGGAGTAATTTCATAATCGCCAAACTGCACGCCGATCATCGGGTGAGGATTAACGGACGTAAAACTGATCCTAAATCCGTCGTAAGGTAAAATAGTGATAAATTTATCCTGCAACCTGACTGCATGAGTTTCCGCCAGGTTAATCTCCGTACGCGGCAATTCCTGAACGGTAGTGCCAGCTTCCAAAATAAGCTGGACAAACGGCAACGCACTGCCATCGGCGATCGGCGGTTCCACCGAATCAATTTCCACCAGGCAATTATCCACACCCATCGCAAAAAACGCTGCCAATAAATGTTCCACCGTAAAAACCTTGGCATCTTTATCTTCCAAGGTCGTGGCCCTCATGGTACTTGTAACGTTAGCCACAGCCGCCTTTACCTGCGGCACACCCGGAAGATCTGTCCGGGCAAAAATGATGCCTGAGTCAGCAGCGGCTGGATGAAGCGTGATCGTGACACTGCGGCCGGAATGCAGGCCAATGCCTGTATAACAAACACTATGGGTTATGGTTGTCTGATTAGCCATAATACCTCCCGAAAATGCAACTATCACTTATTCTACAAAACTTTGCCTATTCCTGCAATATACGGAAATATACCGTTTATCGATAAACTTAGGCTGGCGAGAAAGGTCCAGATGCAAGGCGCACCGGAAGAGCGCGACGCGACGCGTACCGGAGTACGCTAGCAAACGCTCTGAGGAGCAACGCAGCAGATGGGCCTTTATCGCCAGCCGATCTAGGCAGTGCGTTTGCCCGCCAAAGTCCTGGCGCCGGTATTCATCTGATACTCGATCAATTCCTTGTAACGCTGACCTACCTCGGATTTCGGCGTGACAAACACCTTCGAAGGCATTCCTTGTTCGACAATCCGGCCTTTATCCATCAGTACGATTCTATCGGCCACACGCAGAGCAAAGTGCAACTCATGCGTCACTACCACCATTGTACTTGCCCGATATTTCGCCAATTCCTCCATAACCACCAATACCTCCCGGACCAATATAGGATCCAGTGAAGCTGTAGGTTCATCCCATAACATCAGTTCAGGTTCGAAAGCCAGCGCTCGGGCAATCCCCACCCGCTGCTGCTGCCCGCCGGACAGTTCAGCAGGTTTCTGATCTTTGCAATTATCCAGTCCGACTTTGACCAACGCTGCCATAGCCTTGTCATATGCAAGCTCACGCGGTATATCGCTCATAACAAGACCCAGCATTACATTTTCCAGTGCCGTCAACCTACCGATCAGGTTGAAATGCTGAAAAACGAACCCGATGCTTTTACGAACCGTGCGCAGTTCCCTATTCGATAAGGCGAGAATATCTTTCCCGGCCAGAATAATCTGGCCGCTATCTGGTTCAATCAGGCGATTTACAGTTCGAATGGTGGTGGACTTACCACAGCCGGATGGCCCCATCAGCACCACGGTCTCCCCGTGTTTGACCTGCAAACTCAAATTATCCACCGCGACAGTAGCGCCGAAACTTTTAGTCAAATTATTTATGGCGAGCATCTCCATCACCCCATCTCTTTCATACTAATTACTTGAATTTTACTTTACGACGGTTTAGTTTCTGGAGTATCCCCGGACGAGATCCAGGAATAACAATTTCCCGCATAATCTCATCAAAAGACAGGCCCAGAGCTTCACCAGCCGCCACTTCCTCTACGGCAACCGGACTGATTTTCTCACAGTACCCGGCAGCCAGGCAGCCAAGCAATGCGCCGACCACCGGTACACCAATCCACGGCAGATAAGGAATCCCGCCGCCGGCGATCACGAACATTGCTGTGAGCATCACCGCCCCAACAACCATGCCGTAACATCTTTCCGGCGCTGTAAAGAAAGCGCCGACCCTGACCAAAGTCTTCCGCCAGCCGGCAGACTTGACCAAAGCATCCAAGCGACGGCGGCGAATAACCGCCATAACCGCGGTGTGGTCAAACATCAAAAACAAGCCTGTAACCACAAGTGCCGTCATTCCAGCCAAAATCGCCTTTACTTCGCGCAGTACACGGTACAGCTCCCCACGGGGATTAGGCTCGATTACCCCTAGAGAAGTGGAATACAGCGATACATTATTATGCCCCACCTGGTGGTAAACTATCGGTGCTACCGCGTCGGTACTAATGTCACTAGTAGTCAGAATCTGAATCCGTTCTCCCGGAATGACCTGCCCAGCAATAAATTTATCAAGAATCTGAATAGTATGGCTGATATCCTCATCCCGCAGATTTGGCGCGCTCGCGGCCATATACTGCAACTGGGTGGTAATCAGCGGCACATTGATCTTTTGGACTTCAGCCAGATGCTGATTGATATCTCCCAGACTACTGCGCGCACCATTAATATCAAACGTCTTTAAAGTCGTCAGAGTACTCTGGGCGCCGGTCACCACATTATCAATCGTTGACTTTGCCTGGCGGGCATTTGCCGCCACCTTGTCGATAGAACCCAGCGCTCCGCCGAGCGCAGCAAGATTGTGCTGCGTACTGGTCAGACTATCAATGGCTCCGCCGGTATCGGCTTGTACCAATTTGAAAACTTTCAAAGTATTAATCAGTCCCCCGATAGCCTTGGACGAATTGTCAATTTGGCTTTGGGCTGAACTGGTGTCAATATTGGCCAGTCCGTCGGTTGCAGTCTGAATAGTCGCACCCGCGGTCTGGATATTACTCACAGTCTGTTCAATGGAACTAACGCTCTCGCCATAATTGTCAAGCGCTCCGGTAGCAATTTTACTCACACTTTCGGCATCTTGAGCAAATCCGGGAATCTCGGCAACCAGTTTGGAGGATTCCTGCATGGCATTGCCGACCTCCTGTCGGGGGTTATGATAACTGGCCGACCCGATAAGTCCTCCGACGACATTTTTATCCAGCTTGTACCCTTTGGGGTTACTGAGGTGGCTGGCGTCACCCTGAACAATTATACCCTCGGCCTTGCCGTCAGCTTTTACGCCGGTAATTTGAACCACTATATTGCCCTTATCAGCAAGTTGGCCGCTGGCTGGTGCTTTGAGCGCCGTTCCCTGGAACACCACGCTGTCACCCTTCAACAACTTAACTCCGGCGGTTGGAAGAATCGAGACCTGTGATGCATACGCCGTAAGAAACCGCCTAAGCTCCATCATAGTGCTTACCGCATAAGTCATGTCATCGTTCTTGCCGTCAATTGAAACGTTCTGAGCGTAGTTCAACCTAAGTTTACCACGCATATCGTCAGCGATTGCCTCGCCCAAGCGAATGGGGTTAGACGGCTCACTGCCCACCGGAAAACTGATTTCGATAACCTGGTATTGCTTCATAATCTTATTAATCTGATCACTTACAGCCGTGGCTTTGTCGATGGATGCCAAAATCACCCCTATAGATGCGCCGTCATGAAAAGCAAACCGCACGCCATCCATTTGAGCAATTTTGCCCATCAGCAAATTCTTGGCACCCTCAGGCACCCCCCGGACGGTAAGCCGTGGGTCGGTCATAACCCCCACTCCGGCTCCTCCGGGAATACTACCAAAAGTTTTTCCCAGAGCATCGTATACTGCTTGTGTTTTATATTGATCCGGCAATGCCACGAAAAAACTCGTCCTGCCGGTAATCGTCGGTCCCTCTTTCAGCTTCGCTCCAGGGAAAGCGCTACTGATAATCTTTTGGATCTGCTCTTTTGCATCATTCTTCATTTCTTCCCGGACCTGAACTACAAGGTCAAATTCGCCGTAATCACCGACGAGATTTGATAAGGTCTTGGAAAAATAAGAATTAGCCCCCAGCGCCACTGCGGCAGCCAGCGAGGAACCGACAAGCACGCTGACAATAACCAGAATTACCAGATCGCGGCGAAAAGAATCTCCCAATATTTTTTTTATAAAAATCACGACAAATCACCTCTTTTCCGCAACCATTATAGCACGCATATCGTTTTTGTGTCTATATGTATATTATATTGTATCATATTGTATTTAATGGTAGTATATCGTTCACTTCTGCGGTGGCAAAATAAAAAGCCTCTCCTCAGTTGAGGATAGGGCCAGCTTGTCGACAAAGTATTTTAGGTAGTAATTAAGTATTGATATCCTCAAATTAAACAGTCTGTTAAAAAAGGCTAAGATGCACGTTTTAGTTTTAACTGTTTTAGCAACGTACGTTGCTAATAGGCAAAGATCATACAATCATTATGCGGGTTATCACCTGGCTTGCAAAGCGCTACGCATTACTTGTACGCAGGCGAACAAGTAATATAAGCAGACACCCGACGCAGCGGCGAGGTGGTCGCTTAGTTCGCTCCACAGAACGGAATTCCTTAACGATTGCCTTTTAGCAGCTGAGAACAGGCAGCGACTAATGCGTTCTCTCTGCAGGTGGTCGCGTCTTCCAACGGTTATGCAGCCAAAACCACTCGTGGGGATAAGTTCGGATATGTTGCTCGATAATTCTACCAAGTTCCTGGGTAGTTACATAGAGGTCATGGTCACGGTCAGCGGTCTTGGTAACCCAGACCAGCGGGTGCACTATAATAGTATGAGTTCCGTCAGCATTCTCGGTAATGAAAGTCGGCATAATCGGCGCACCCTTCATCCTGGCCAATGCTGTTGTCCCAGACGGCGTGGAAGCCAGCCGCCCAAAAAACTCGATAAAAATACCCTGCTCTTTAGCATCCTGATCCATGATCAAGCCAATAATTTTACCTTCACCCAGCAGGCTGATCATTTCCCGTATCCCGGTTTTATAAGTAATATGCATGCCGGTCACGGTACGACATTCGTTAATAAATCTATCCATAGCTGCATTGGTCTGCTTTTGTGCCACTCCAACGATGGGAAACCCAAAGAGCGCCAAAGCAGCCCCCATAAGCTCCCAGTTTCCACTATGAGACGTGGCCAGTAAGGCTCCTCTGCCGTAGCTGAGCGCCTCCACGATATGTTCCTCGCCCACTATTTTGACCTGTCGGCGAATGTTATCCCGGTTCAATTTAGGAAAATAGAGTACCTCCATGAACATCCGACCAAAGCGTACCGCGCTCTGTTTGACCAGCTTATACGCCGATTCACGGTCAATATCCAAGCAAGTGACCGCGTTATTCACAGCCATATCTAGCCGCCGGCGAGGTACAAAAGGCCAGCATAAAACGCCAAACACGTCGCCGATATAACGGCGCAGGCGGTCCGGCAACACATTAGTTATTATACTGAATATCTTGACAAGATAATAAAGCATAACTCCTCCGGGTCCTAGACTGTTAATAAACTTTCATCACGCGGTCAGTCTCCCGTGCAGCATGTTTAATCAGCTGGTAAAATTAATGCCAAAAAACGTTTTATGATTGCGCCAGCCGGCGTCAAATTTAAGGCCCGGTATCAGTGATATTCTGGCGCCGTAATTCATCACGCGCCCGTCATATTCAGCGATTAGCGTTGTCGCCGGAAATGTATTATTGCCACTAATAACCGAAACCGGGTTAAGGGTTTTCTCGACAGCCGCAAACACGCCGCCAAAGTTTCCATTCCCAAGTCCAGCGTGAATACGGAACCCGAAAGGAAGCGCTTTGCTGGCTACAATATACTCCGTTCGCTGCACCTGCCCACCGATATCTTCGATTCCAACGGCGACGCCCGGAGTCAGAACGCCTTCGGACAAAAGACCGTACTTAGCATTAACGAAAGTATTATTTCTATTAGTGTCATCGAAACGAAATCCGGCAACCCCAAGTTCAAGTTGATCACCCAAATTGGTGTTAAAGATCCCGCACCCACCACCGTTGAGGTTATAATATCCCAAGCCAATCTGGTTCTGGCGCAAAACGTCCGCAGTCGGAATATTAATCAGACCGGTGGATCCATTCACCGAAGAAGCGGCATGCGCTGTCGCAACTGAAATAAAGAAAAGGCATAATATGCTCAGCAGTGCCTTTTTCATGAAAGCCTCCTTAGTATGCGGAATTTTCTCCTACTGAGTAATATCATTCCACGCAACTGGCAGCAATCCTGCTGGTTGCGACCTTGCAGGCTCTACGTCAGCCGTCATCCGCAACACTAAAAGCACTAGCACCAACGCTTGATGACTAGCACCGATCGTTTTTTTCCAGTTCGGCTAAGCGAGTCTCCAATTCCTGCACCTTTTTTAAGAGATTAGGGATTTTACGCTGGCTGGCTTCCCCTTTTAGCCATTCCCTGTGAGGTCTGGCCGGAAAGCCCGCATAAAAAGAATTGGCCGGCACATTTCCTGTAACCCCGGCCCTGCCGGCAAAAGTACAATTGTCACCAATCGTAATATGCCCGACACTGCCACTCTGCCCGGCAAAAGTAACATTGTTGCCAATTGTGGTGCTGCCGGAAATTCCAGTATACGCCACCAAAAGGCAGTTCTCACCAACTATAACATTATGGGCCAAATGAACCAAATTATCAATCTTGGTGCCGCGCATAACTCGCGTATAACCGGTTGTCCCCCGGTCAATGGTGACATTGGCCCCTATTTCAACATTATCCTCAATAACGACGGCGCCAGCATGAGGAACCTTGTGATGCTTTCCGGCGACAGTGACAAATCCAAACCCGTCGCTGCCAATAACCGCCCCTGCTTGGATAATAACCTTTGAACCAATCTCCGAGTGGCGGTATACGGAAACATTGGGATAAACAATTGTGTCCGCACCGATGGTGACTCCCTCACCCAAATACACGTGGGGATAAATTATGGTGTTATCGCCTATGCTTACATTGTCGGCAATAACAACGTAGGCCATAACGGCTACGTTACGGCCTACAAATACATCTGAGCCCACTACTGCCGTGGGATGAACCCCGCGTGGCACCATTTCCTGCGGCGTGAAAACCTCTAAAACTTTGGTGAACGCGATTCTTGGATTGTTGACCCTTATTATCGGTTTAGCAAAGACCGTGACTGTCTCCGGAACGATAACCGCAGCGGCGTTGGACGTAGCCGCTTTTTCAAGATGCGGCTGCACAGCGAAAGTAATCTCTCCCGGGCCAGCATCCTCGATATTGGTTATACCCGTAATCTCAAGGTCGGCATCACCGACTACCGTTCCACCCACAATCGCAGCAATCTCTTCCAATGATTTTACCAAAGGTAACACTCCCAAAAAATTTTAGAAAATCGACTTGCAACGATCGCGCAAGTCACTGTATGCACTCATGTCAACAGTAATTAGTCATAACTTCTGTTCAAAGTGTTGAAGGACACAGGCTGGGGAGAAAGGCACAGATGCAAGGAGCACCGGAAAAGCGCGCCGCGCCGCGTACTGGTGTACGCAAGCAAGCGCTTTGAGGAGCAACGCAGCAGATGGGCCTTTATCCCCAGCCTGACCGCCAGCGCTACTGCATTTTTTGCAGTACATCTTCAGTCACATCAACGCCGCCGTAAGGAGCCGCGTTCTTGTAAATGATTACGCTAAGTTTTTTATCTTTCGCAACCTGCTCCAATGCTTGCTTTAGGCTGGCGTCAACATTGCCTTCAAGATCCTGTTTGGCCTTCAGAAACTCCCCATAAGCGGCTTCCTGGCGTTTTTGGAATTCCTCTGGGCTTAACGTTGCCTTGTCTTTGGCCAGCTTATCGCTCAGGTCTTTGCCTTTGGCGTCCAATTGTACCTGTAATTGCTTCACTTTAGGGCTTTCCTTCATTACTTTGTTGACGTCCAAAACGCCTACATCAGTCGACCCACACCCGCCTATCAGTATTGTGGCAGCAAAAATTACCGTCAGTCCCAAAGCCAGCTTCCATTTTTGTAGCATAGCAAAACCCCTCCAATCGAAACTTATATCAGATATTTATTATGTTCATCAATTCTATTTCTTAAACTCAGCAATTACCATATTGGTAATATCCGTCGCATGAACATTGACTTTCACATCAGCAAGCACAACTTCCAGCCCATTTTGCGCGGCAACCTTGGCCGCCTTATCCCGGATATCGTTAATAATAGTATCTTGCAATACGGTTATTTCCTGTTGTTTCATCGCCAGCTGCTGTTCCTTTTCGGAACGAGCCTTTGCTGGGGTCGATGCCACGTTAGCCTGTTTGAGAGCTTCCATCTGCAAAGTCTTCAGTCTATTATTCATAGTACTGATAAGGTCCTGGGCATAAGCATCACCCTGGCGTTTGGCATCAGCTTGCTTAGCTGTCATCAAGTCATTGATCTTACCGACTAATTCCTGATGTTTGGCGGTGAGCTTGGCATTGTATTCATTTTGCAAACGATCCAGCTCAGCCTGGGTTGCAGCCTGTTCGTCCTTAGTCATTTGTTGCACTGTTTTTAGCTTGAGCTGCAGACTGAATATCTGCGGTTGATAGATTTTATCCTGCTCCTGCTTATAAGCGTCAAATTCGCTCTGAGCATCCATGCGTGCTTGATCAGCAGCCACACCCAATTGAGTCTTCAGCTCATTTTCCTTGGCAGCCAGTTTGGCGTTAAATTCCTTAGTAACCTCATCCCGTGCGCCATTCAAGGCTGGCGGAAGATTTGAGCCTGTCTGGCGCATAGCTTGCGCCCGCTCGGTCTGAACCTGAGCCGCCAGCACCTCATAATCTTTTAGGGCTTGCTGCAGCGAAGCATACTTAGGGTGATTCTTAATCACCGTCTGCATATCCACGATACCCATCGTTGGGGCAGGAGCAGTGGTGTCTTGAGCAGTTTTAAATAAGCTACAGCCTGTTACGACCCCGGCAACAACGACTAGCACGGCGACAATACGGAGATTGGTATAATTTCTCAACACGACCACCGTCCTTCCGCTAATAAAGAACCGAGCACAGTTAAACCGGCTCGGCAAGACTGATCATCAATTATTTACCACTAAGTTTCTTTAATACGTCATCTGTAATGTCTTGTCCGCCATAAATTACAACGCTCTTGTCAACAACCACCGTCAACCCTCTGGCATCGGCGATTGCCTTGACTACTACGAGCACCTTAGCATCCACAGCCCCAACGAGCTCTTGCTTCCTCATGTTTAGCCGTGTCATCGTCTGAGTGTAATAAGCTTGCTTATCCTGGTCATTCATCGTCGCTGTTTTGGTTTCATAATCCTGTTTGGCCTGAGCAACTTCAGCATTAAAGGCTTGTGCTGCCTTCTCGTATTCAGGGTACTGGGCCGTCACTTGCTGATAATTCACAATTCCAACATTAGAGCTGGCCGCCGCATATGTTTTTCCGGTTTGAGAAACGGCAAGGCCGACTATTCCTAAAAGAAAGAAGGCCGCGATAACAACTGAAACGATTTTAACTTGCTTTTTTTCAATTTTAAGCACTGGTAGTATACCTCTCTTTCGCCTATGACAAATTTTAATACCACTCTATTATATCAGGGACCCACACCTTGTTCAAGAATAAATATTCTACAAATTGCCTACCAGTCGCAGCCACTTGTCATTGTTGGTAATAACATACTCGGCGCTGATAAAATCATGCAACTTGTAGCGGATACCAAGTTCGGTATATCCGGTTGCGGGAGTGCGTTCCAGCCGGAGCAACCATCGCCCCCCCAGATCTTGGCGCAACCACAATATATCATTCCCGCGGCCGCCGTCGATTTCATACTTTACCCCAGCTTGTGTTTTTCCCCACTGGTGTCCCCAGCCAGGTGCAAATTGCCAGGAGACCGAACCGGGAATAAAAGTAGTTTCCAAAAACATTTCGTCGTGTTTACCGATATATTCGCCAATATGCAGTCTGGCAGAAGTACTATCCACCAGTCGGCCAATATCCAGATAACCCTCAAGGGTCACTTTGTACTTATCGGTCTCGGCGTTTACAAAAACTTCGGTGTCAGTTGCGGCATTGATCTCCGAACTGATCTTAAGACCGTAGCGTTTGACAACAGGGCGTTTATTAGCAGCAGCCATAAGAAGATTGTTAAAGTCCTCGCTATGGCGCTCAACGAAAGCTACCGGCAGCCCCCGCATAATTCCGGCAGCGTCTTCCACCGCCCCCGAAGTTTCCAGCAGTAGAATGTTGGGAATACTCTTCGAGCGCAGGGTCACTTTAACATCCTGTACCATCGCTCCAGCGGGAATAAGCGACAGCTTCACCACTGTCGACTGCCCGCCGATAATCTCCAGATTCACCCGGAACTCAGGTAGTTGTGCCGCCAACATTTCACGAATCAACGAAGTCGATATTCCGGTGGCCCAATCCAGTGAATCCACCGGCATGCCGATAAACACATCATTGATCTTGGCGTCAATATTGCCCATATCCTGTTTAATCATTGCCGCCGTTTCCGGCGGCATGCCACCAAGATCAAGGTCAAGTTTAACTTCCCGCACCACATCTCCCCACGGAGAGAGCAGCACGTTGATCTGGGTAGTCTGCCCCGGCGTTATCAGTACCTGCTTAACCGAATAGCCGACCAGCACCCGGTCAAATACCTCTTTGATCAATTTCTCATAAGAATTCTTATTCGCCAGAACATCGGCTACTTTTCGGCCTACAAGCACCTGATCGCCGACAGTGGAAACACTAAGTTCCATGCGCTTCACTACTCGCTGCGGCGGTGAGATATCACTTGATTGTACGCTGGCAGTTACCGCTGTCACCGAAAGATCCTCAGCCCCAGCCACGCCGGACAATATTCCCAGCGCCAAAGCAGTAGCCACTATAATGCGATAAAGCTTAAGAGCGGTAATAGCCTCCACCTCCCGGCGTTTAAGGAGTTAATAAGCTGAGAGTCAGGTCAAGGACCTGACTCTTAGCAATAAATCTTAGAATTGACCGCCGAATCCGAAGTGAAGTTTGCCGCCTTGGTCGCCACGGGCGTAATCAAGACGCATCGGGCCAAACGGAGTGTTGAGCCTTAGACCAACCCCGACCCCGGCTTTGAGATTATCCAGTTTATAGCCTTCGCCGTCCCAGGCGTTGCCTATATCACCGAATACTACTCCTTCGATCTTCTTAACAACCGGGAACCGGTACTCAGCGGTAGCTGTCAACATCTTGTCACCCTTGAATTGGTCATCCTCATAACCCCGCAGGGTGTCAATACCACCTACGGCGAACTTGCCGGCTTCAGGCATCCTGCCAGTAGCGTAGCCTGCATCCATCCTCAGGGCCAAAACCTGGGACCCGCCGACTTTAAAATACTGGCGGCCCTCAAAGGTATACTTGTTGTAGTCGAAGTCGCCGCCGAACATCCGTCCGGCAAATTCAGTGGTCAACGCAACCCGCTTGCCCTCTGTGGGGCTGAAGACATTGTCCCGGGTATCATAGACCCGCGACAGCGCCACACTGCGGGTGACTCCGAAGTTGTTATGGAGCCAGTCTGAGTTATAATCTGAATAGTAGCCAGTTGCACCCGGTAACGCCCCATAGTTTACGTCACCGGAAACATATTTGACATATTGGTCATTGCGGTGGCTCAGGGTGATATAGTTTTGCACATATTCGCCCTGCGGCCGACCGAGGGTGACGTTCCAACCCTGCTGCTCACGGTCGTAAGTCGAACGGAGCCTGTTGTTGTCGGTTGATGCTCCTTTGACGCCGCCGTTCCAACCGTAATCGGTGTATTGTGTTGTCGTATCATAGATATTGAAGCCCAGCGAAGTCTGCTTGTCGTCAAGCCACGGCCGGGTATAACCGAAGCTGTAGTTTCGGCCGCCGGCGTTACCGCCGAGCTGCAAGCTGACATTGACCTTATCGCCAGTACCACGGAAGTTAGTGTCGCCGACGCCGATAATCCCTACCAGGCCGTCGTTTTGACTATATCCGCCGCCAATAGTGAATGAGCCGGTCTTTTGCTCGACAACATCTGTCTCAAGCACAATAGCGTTGGGTTCCCTACCTGGGTTGAGCTTCATGTTCACGTCTTCGAAAATCCCAAGGTTGTACACTTTTTGCATACTACGTTTGGCATCCTTGACGTTAAACGGTTCACCTGGTTTAAGCTTCATTTCACGGGTAATGACATTGGTTTTGGTTTTATCGTTGCCTTTGACAACGATACCCTCCAGCATGCCTTCATTGATGGATAAAGTAAGCACCCCACTGGGGCTCATGCTCACATCATTCACCTTCGCCCTGATAAAGCCCTGATCATAATAATACTGTTCCATCTTCCGGACATTGTCATTCAACGTTTTAGCGTTGAGTACAGTGCCTTTAGTTACTGTCAGCATACTATTCAGCTTGTCTGTGGAAACTTTGGTGTTACCCTTGAACACCACTGAATTCAGAATTTGATTCTCCAATACGGTATAAGTGATCTTGACGCCTTCCGGGTTTTCGGAGAAATTGGCTACTACATCGGAGATGGTGCCAAGTTCAAATATAGCCCGCATATCTTGTTTCACTTTTTCAGCGTCGAAGGTCTCGCCGGGTTTGACTTTCACCACAGCCATAATCTGACTTTCCGGCACGGTCACATTTCCGGTAACGCTAACAGCAGTGATCTTCTTGCCTGTGAAATCTGCAGCATATATCGGAGCGCTTGTGCTAATCAAAAGCCCTAGGGTAAAAACAACTGCAAGTAACAGATGTCCGAAGCGTCTCATCGCTTTCATGCATTACCTCCTTATTATAATTTATTTTACCACGTTAGAATTACTGACCGCGCAAAGATCTTGCCGCAGTCTGGACGATTTTTTGCAGATCGCCAGGAGGCAGCAGGCTTTTTTGCTCGGTCTGATACAGCTGTTCAGCATTTTGGGGCTGCGCAGCAGTAATCGCGCTGGTCGGTTGGGTAGCAGGAGTAGTTTTAGCGACAGGTGCGCTCGAAGCAGCATTGTCTGCCGGATACACTGCCGGCTGGGCCGCTACCACTGGAAGCATTGTGGCAGAAACGCTTTCAGGAATGGTTTTAACTACAGGAAGATTTCCTGCCAGTTGAACCACCGGCTGAGCAGGGACCGCAACAGGGCGTTCACCTGTCCACCAATATACTCCGAGACCCGCGGCAACAAGAGTAGTCGCCAAGATGAATGCCAAAGCATGGCGAATCATCAAATAGCGCTGTTGCCATTGCCTGGAGCAGTTAGCCTCCCGGGCATGTTGCAACTCGGCCTGAGCTAAAAACAGGTCGAGTTCTCCCCGGATAGTGCTGTCTTTGTCAAAAGACTCTTCGGCCCTGGTCAACCACTGTTTGGTTGAATGCAGACGCCGGGCCATTTGCCGTTTTAGATCTGACATTTCCACCACTCCTATTATAACCACACTATATAGTCATGGAAAGGGGCCAGATTCTGGTTTACCGTGTATCGCCATATACAGGCATATTTAAGGTTTATCGTGAATATTGCCACCTATACACCGCATTTTAGCCTGTTTTCGAGCTACTACGAGTTTTTGATATCCTGCATCAATCTGGACAACATTCCCCGTACCCTGCGGATGCCCTGTTTTTGCAGCCGGTAAATATGCGAAATGCTCATATCTAGCGATTCAGCCAATTGTTTGGGTTCACATTCCTCAAGATACATTCCGCTAAGCACCAACTGCTCTTTGGCTGGCAGGCGTTCCATAGCCGTTTTTACCTGCGCTAACAAGAAATTATGCTCAGCCTGGGCGGCAACAGTGATACCGTCATCAACCAAAACCTCACCGAGAGTTAGTGCACCTGAACCTTCTGCCACCGGGCCATCAATATACACCCAGTTCAGTTTGCCTTCCCGGCCGATATAATTCAGCATCCGTCCATGGATCCGGTGAAAAGCATACAGGCTAAACGCCACTCCACGGCTGTGATCGTAATTCTCCGCAGCCTCAATCAGGCCCACAGTACCTTCCTGAATCAGGTCAAGTATTGCCGGCTCATCAGCGCGCCAGCGCATAGCCACCTTGAACACCAGCGGCTGGTAATGCTCAATAATCCGCTGGCGGCTATCAAGATCGCCAGCTTCTTTATAAGCCTGCCACAGAAGTTTTTCTTCCTCAGGGTCAAGCAATCTTATTTTTTTTAATTCAGCCAAATATTGCTGTAATAGCATAACTATCATCCCCAATTAAAAGTTAAATCGCGTCTCTACACCAAACCGGACTTTGTTTTGTTCATCCTGCAAGCCGGTAACACTGAGACGGCGGCTCAAATCGTATCGAAAAGAAATGGAATGCCCCTGATGATTGACACCTTGAGTATAACTCAAGAGCAACCGGTCATTGACGTATTTGCTTATCGCCAGACTATAGTTTCCCTGATCATTAACATTAATATCCTGACTAGGAATAATAAAGTCGATGTCAGTCGGCAACGTGCCTCGCACCAACCGAAAATCCGTGAGCCCCAATGAATCGCGGAACATGCTTTCCGTCTCAGTCAGAAAACCCATCGTCAAGCCGGCATTCAGTAACCCCAAAGCTTCATCCCTGCCGAGATTATTGTTTTGCAAACCCGTCGACGAGGTGTTCTTCGCCAAATAGTTACTGCGCATCGTCAGGAGCAATAATAATTCTTGCTGATTCATAGTCGGCATGGAAGTCAGATGAAACTCCATGGCATTCGGCGGGCCATCTGCCGCCAGATATACTTTGGTGCTCTCCAGATTGGTTTCAGCCTTGAGGTGAATGATTGGCATAAAAGATCGGAATTGAGTAAATTCGGCGCTGCCACTTTCCACTTTAAACTGGGTCCGCAGGTAACTGACCGTACCCCGGACAACACCAAACTTGCCGGATACGTCGGGTCGCCGGGTGTTGCCAGCGATCTTCATCCGCCCGTCAATCTTCAAATCATACATATAAGGATTATACAAGCGAACTTTGTCGCCTGCAACTATTTCCACATCAAGCCCCATGTCCATGTCGGAAGGAGCAAACTCAGGAATGGTTGGAATATCAGCCGTGACATTCTCCAGGACTACTTTGCCGCTCAAGGTCTGCTTGCCACCATCGGAAGCTAATACCAGCGTACCAGTAAGCGGGCCTTTGAAATATTTATTGTTGACGCCGAGCTTGTCTAGCACCAATAGGATATTATAATTCTCCAGCGCCAAACCATGCAGGGCGGCATTGCCGGTTAAACGGTAAGTTCCGGCACCCATGCTTCCCTCGCAGGTTTTTATATCAATTTTATCACCTTCGAACTGAATATCAACCCCTACTTTTTGGATAGGGTCACCCAGTGATGCCAGCTTGACCGTTCCATTCTGGACAGTGAATTTGCCGTACAGCAGCGGCTGAGCCAATGTTCCGGCGACAGTCACCGCCCCTGTGGTTTCACCGGCAGCCCAACTAACTTCCTTGGTAAGCAGCGGCAATATACTAAGATTAGCCTTGTCAAGCCGCACTTTCAGATCCATCTGATCGGCGACCGTCGCCTTATCCCGTCCTTGCTTGCTGAGGGCGGCCAGCGGCACCTTGCCATACGCGCTTGCCCGATAAGGCCCCTTGATAAGCATCAGCTGGTTGACGGTTATACTGTTATCATCAATGACGAACAACCCATATAAAGAATCAAATGTTGCATTAGCGACGCTGCCCTGTTTTATTTCGAGCGAAACGGCTGCAGAAGGATTTTGAACCGTACCGGATACCTGCGCAGCGAAATTTATTTGGCCCTTGGTCTCTACGCTAGAATCAAACCAGGCGGTAAGCAGTCCGGCATCAATGTTCCGGCCACCGATTTCCAAATTTAAAGCTCCATGCAAATTTGCAGTGCCTTGGGCCACCAATATTCCGGCTCCCTGGTTGCCTTGAAACTTGTTAATTGTCACCACATTATTCTGCAATACAACATCCACTACGATATTATCCAGTGGATAATTTTTGATTTTACCCTTGGTCAAGGTTCCGGTCACCCCAATATAGGGATTATCCAGCGTGCCGGCCACGATAACATGTCCGTCCAGTCGTCCTTCCACGGCTTTGGCCGAAACATTGAGCATTGCCAGCAGACTGGCCACGTCGCCACTTTCAGCGTTTACATTGCCGTTCAGTGATCCGGAACGGGTATTTATGCCTCCGGCAAAACTAAATTTGCCGCCATTTTGCGCAAAACTGAACTCCGGTATACTGATTTCTGGTCCGTTGACGCTGATCTTGCCAGTAATATTCTGCAATTCCTGGTTATTTAGTTTCAAAACATCGGCAGCTATTTCGCCATTAAATACCGGTAACGCCGACGTGCCTGTGAGCTTGCCGGTAAATTTGGCCCGGCCGGCGACAGGATAAGGATAATTATAGTTTAGCGCGGCCATATCAATATCTTTTGCCTCAACATCAATATCAAGACGGCCCTTGGCGTCAATCTTCCCGCCCAGCCTAATCTCGGCATTAGCTGACTCTATTATAAAATCGTTCAACTCAGTAGTACCACCCTGGTGATGGTAACTTCCCGCCACCTTAGAAATAAGCTGCCCGCGAAAACTACCTTCTGTCAGGGTGACTTTTCCGTCAGCGACGAAATTAGCCGCCGGGCCGGAAATTATGATGTCGTTATCGACATTGCCGGTTATCTTCTCGCCCGGCATAATCAGCCTTACAAGATTCTCAGCCCGTGCTTTGCGGGTGACAATGGTAATATCAAGATTGTGGGGCCCTGTTAAGCCAATAGTGCCGCTTATCCGATGAGTGGTCGCCCCGTTTACGGCTTCCACGTCAGTCAGTGTAACCATCCTCTTGTTGACAGTTAGGTAGCCTTGAGCCAAAGAAAACGGCTGATAATAAGCCTGCCCATTATAGGCCTTCACCCTGACGGTAAGCAGCGGGTCATCTTCTGTGCCAGTAATTACACCTTCGCACTCAGCGGCCCCGGCCAGAAATTGCTGTTGACTTGCCATTAGATTGTTTAATGGCACTCCCTGTCCAAAGACTGTCAGATTTAACCGGCCATTTTCGATAGTGCCTCCGGCAGTCAGCGACCCTGTGGCAAAGCCGGCAGTAAGGTAATCTACCTTTATCTGGTCGCCGTTTTTAGAAAAACACCCGGCAAAGCTTCTAAAAGATATTCCCAGAGCCGTGCCAGCCCCAATCTTAAAATTGCCCGAAATATTAGCGGCAGTGATACTTTCCGCGCCTTGCACGGTAAGATCGACGTCGCCGCAGCCACTCAAGCCGGTTGGCAATCCAGGCAGGGCGGCCATCTGAAGGCCACGTCCCCGGATGCTACAATTAAACTGTTTGGTTCGAGCTATGATATTCCCGGCTGCAGCAATATGTCCGCCAAACATAGTGGCGTCATACTGGTTGATTGTCAGGATATTGTCGTAATAATTAAATTTGGCAACAGCATTGTTAACCGAATAGCCATTTATCCTGCCTTGATCCAAGCGAACTTCTCCGGAAGCGGCAGGTTGAGAAACGGTGCCGGTCACCGCAGCGTCAAAACTGAGTGCACCAGCCACCGGGCTATCCTTATACACAGCTGCAGAATCAAACTTCTCTGCCGAAATCGTCAGATCCAGCACCGGCTCAGTGGTTGCGGTAATGATCTTGCCACCGACCCGCAAACTTTGTCCGAATATTTTTGCATCCATTCCAAAAAATTGAATGTCCTTATCGCTAAAACCAATTAATCCCTTGGCCTCTCGAACCGACATGCCGTCGATCTCAGCGGCCACTCCATCTAGTTTCGCTTCACCGCTGTAGGTCAAACCATTATGATCACTGCGGATCGCGATCTCAAGATTGGCTACTTTCCCTCCAAGAAGTTTAACCTTCTGAGTTGACGGTAACAAGGATTGAAAATCCTCCAAGGCGAACCCCGATGCCCTAGCCTCAAGAAAGCTTATTTCCTGCTGATTAATCCTTCCAGTCAGCTTAACCGGAGAACCACTGTATAGAGCCGCAAAGTCGACTGCAATTGCCGGTCTGTGCCCAAAATCTGCACTCCCGCTAATCGCGTTAATCAGCCATCGCCCCTCCGGAGTCTTAACCTCAACCGCGCCGTCTTCCAATGTTATCTTGCCGCCAAACGATGACTCTCCTGACTGGTTTGCCAGGAGATCCGATACATTCCACTTACCATCAATTTTACGGGTCAGATAAAGCTGGGGCTTCTCCAAAGTAAGTTCCTGCACCGCGCTGGCGGCAGACACTTCCCTAAGTAGCGCCAGCGGACTAAATGCTACCGTGATTTTATCATCAACGGCAATAAGCCCCCCGCTACGGTCTCGGATGGTTACATTTCGCAGTAAAATTTTATTATATGAGGCCAACTCCATCTTGCCGATAGACACATCGCTACCTAAAGCCTTTGTCAGCTCATCAGCCAATGTCACTTCAAATCCGGACAAAACAGATTGACTCCTATTGTACCAATATACACCGGTGAATCCACAAATAATCGATGCCACAAGGACTAACACCAGAGCCTTTTGCCGCATATTGAGCCTCCAGCTTTAGAGTAACTCTTTATTTCGACGCGGGATAACAACCTACCTGTTTCCATAATTACGCTTTTATTCTGTCCGCAAAGTACCTGGCTATACCCCTTGGGGAATAGCCATAAGTCCTTTGTCGTTGCCGCGTTTGTTAATAACCGTGAACAGCCAGGTGTTTTCCCTGGCTGTTCACGCATAACATTATTTTACAAGAGTACCCATCGCCTTATCCAGTTGAGCTTTGCTGGTATCATAGTCAAACAACGCCTGAATGTAGTTGGTTTCTGCCTGAGCCAGCGACAGCTGAGCATCAATGACATCCAGATTCGTCCCTACTCCGGCAGTATAACGGACCTCAGCGATCTTGTAATCCTCATTAGCCTGATCCACAGCAACCTTGCTGGTTCCGATCCGTTCTTCGGCTTCCTTCATACTCAAGTAGGCCTGACGAACCTCAAGCGCGATATTGTCGCTGGTTTGACGGGCTTGCTGCTGGCTGGAGATCTTGCTGAATTCCGCCTGTTTGACCTCCGACTTGGTAAGGCCGGAATCAAGCACGTTCAGCGAAAGATTTAAACTTACCATCCAGTTACTGTTCTTCGTTCCCGCAAACTCTTTATCGTACCACCCGTTTGTCCCGGCAAAGCTAAGTGTTGGCAAGTTGCCACTACGGGCGACTTTGATTGCATCATCAGCAGCGGCAATACTGGCCTTGGCCTGGTCAATTTCCGGCCGATGAGTCAAAGCGTATTTTACACTGTCGTCAAGCGTCAATTGGAACGCCTGATAATTTAAGTCTCCATTGAGCACAATCTCGCTATCTAACGGCAGACCAATTGTATTGGCCAGAGTGGCGACCGCCAGATTGTAATTATTCTGGGCCTTGATCAGGCCATCCTGGGCGTTTGCCAATTGGACCTTGGTCTGCAGTACGTCGGATTTGGCCACCGTACCAACATCATACTGGGCCTGCACGTTTTTCAAGTGGGCCGTGAAGTCGGCCACCGACTGGGTGCTAACTGCCAGAAGATTCTTGGTCTGAAGCACATTATAGTATTGAGTGGTAACACTCAGCTTTAGCTGCTGCTTGGTGGCGTCGACATTAAGTCCGCTAATTTTGTAATTCTCTTTAGACTCGTCAATCAACCCTTCAAGTTTACCACCGGTGTAAAGCGGCAATGTAAGTGTCGCTTTATTGGTGAAATAGTTATTGTAGGTATATTGGGAAGACCCTGAGTACCAAGGGCTGTCATAGCGTTCGTCGACATGAGTGAACCCCAGGTTAAATCCTCTTCCAGCTCTGGCTTGTTCTACCGTCCAAAGTGATTTATCTTTGCCAGCTACGGCAATTTGCAGACTGGGATTATTTTTCAGGGCTAAGGCGACGCTGTCATCAAGTGACAAATTGATTGGATTCGCCCAAACCCCACTATTTATTAGCAGAACTCCCCCAGCTACTATCGCCGCCAGTCGTACTTTCCAGACACGTTGTATCATCTTAAATTCCTCCCCGATAAAATGCGCCATTTCAATGCCGCCAATAATTAGATAATATAGTTGGAAACGCCATTGACTGTTTAGTCAGTTTGGTTTCATTATAGGTTTAAATACGCAAAGTGTCAATAACTACTTAAAAAGTGCGTTGAACTCCAAAATAGGTATTTTGGTCAGGATGCTTGTTCAAGCCGTCCGTCTCGCCGACAAGATAAGTATCGGGAGCAAGCTTGTACTGCGCCCGCAATTTCACGCGAACATCATTAGGATCATAGACATCCAGCGACAGGCGCATTTGACCGTTTAGCTGCGTGTCGGCACCGATACCGGCCTTACCCTCAATGATCCCGGCCCGCCCTGATAACTGGGCATCGCCTCTGCCGAACTGAAAATCGGTCTTATTCTTTTCTCCAATATCAGTGGCACCGACGATAATGAAATCTTGTTTAGAGGTATTTATGCGCAGATTAGCGTCGCTCCTGTACCGCGAATCATGCGTGTTATAAAGCGCCTCAAATTGTCCCTGCACGCTTACGTCGTCTATTTTTGTCAACATCTTATTGGCCTTTTCGCTGACCTCACGGGCATTTTTGAGAGTGACCTTAATATTCTGCGCCGTATCCGGGTCAGTAGCAACACCTTCAAACGATGCTGCAATCTTTTCCACCCGGACGCTGGTACTCTTTAAATTTCCAATTGCCTCGCGCAAATCCTCCGCCGTCTGGCCATTATTATCGACAGCGGCAACCATCTTGTCAACTCTGCCGGCAACATCACGCAGGTCGCCAGACATCAACCTTAAATTGCGCACCATACTATTGACGTCTTGCTCATTATTCACAGCCATTCTTGCCATTACCGTGCTGAGTTCGTCAAGCCGCTCGGTGATATCTTTGGCGTTCAGCGCCGTCGCTTTAAGTGCCTCTTTTACTTTCTCGTCACCAAGAACATCATTTAAAGAGTGGACCAGTTTTTGCACTTCGACCAACGTCTTATCGGCAGTGCTGACCAATTGATCAAGGTTCTGCGCATCCTCGCCGTGCACCACCGCGTTTGGTTCCAGGTAACTTGAAAGAGTTTGCGGCGGAGTAATATTTACATATTTTTCTCCCAGCAAGCCATCAGTGCCGATGGCAAAAGTTGAACCGGCAGGAATCTTCACCCCTGGGTTGATACGCAGCCTCACCTCTACCCCATCAGCCACAGGTTGCACCGCGTCTACTTGCCCCACTTCAACCCCGGCGAAGCGGACGACATTCCCCTCTTTCAGCCCACCTACCTGGCTGAACACCGCTTTTAACGGATAACCCTTTTCCCCAAAACTGAAGTCTCCGAGGCGGATAACCATATACGCCAGCAACGCAAACCCGATAAGCGTGATCGCGCCAACTTTTGCTTCTGTACTCAAATTCATACGTCCGCCCTCCCATGGGTAAATTGTTTCCGTTTTGCCCAGCCATGAATAAATTGCTGCACTATCGGATTAGCTGAGTTCTCTATATCTTCTACTGTACCGATCTCGATAATCTGCCCCTCATGAATCATCGCGATACGATCAGCGATATTAAACGCGCTTTGCATATGGTGAGTCACTACCACTGACGTCACCTTGAGTAGCCGTCGGGTAGTAGAGATCAATCGGTCGATAGTATTTGACATAATTGGGTCCAGTCCGGCTGTCGGTTCATCATAAAGGACGATTTGCGGTTTTACAGCAATTGCCCTGGCCAAACTAACTCGCTTTTTCATGCCGCCGGAAAGTTCGCTCGGCATATTCTGCTCCTGCCCTTCCAAATCGACCATCCGCAGATTGCGGCGTACCGCTTGTGCTATTTCCTCATCACTCATTTTGGTGTGCTGCCTAAGACCGAAAGCGACATTTTCGCCCACCGTCATCGAATCGAACAGCGCCGAATATTGGAATACCATCCCCATGTCCCGCCGAATGACGTTCAGGTCATCCTCGCCCAGGTGGGAAATCTCGCGTCCACCAATCCAGATTTCACCGGCAGTGGGCCGGAGTAGCCCGATCATCAGCCGTAATATGGTACTCTTGCCGGAACCGCTGGGTCCGATAATTACCAAGACTTCGCCCTGAGCGACTTCCAGGTCGATATTCTTCAATATCGCTTTATTGCCAAAACCCATGCTAACATTCACCAATTTGATCATTGCGCACTCCTAGCGGTATAAAATCAGAGACAAAAAATAGTTGCTGACAAAAACCAATATCATTGAGGTAACCACCGAGCCAGTGGTGGCCCGGCCCACGCCTTCAGCCCCTTCATTAGCTGTCAAACCCTTATAACAACCAATAATGGCGACAATCGCCCCGAAGAACATGCTCTTGACCAATCCCCCGGTCACATCGTTGATCACTGCAAAAACCTTGATAGAATGCATAAATGTGAAAGAACTGATGCCCGCGTACAGCGTCGCCACCAGATACCCTCCCACTAATCCTATAATGTCACCGAAGATAACCAGTATCGGCAACATACAAACACAGGCAATAAAGCGTGGCACCACCAGGTAAGCAACCGGATTCGTGGCCATGACCCGTAGTGCGTCAATTTGCTCGGTGACCTTCATTGAACCAATCTCCGCCGTAATCGCAGCACCAATTCTGCCGGCAGCCACAACGCCCGTCAACACCGGCGCAAGCTCCCGCCCCATTGAAACTGCTATTACTCCCCCCACCGAAGACTGTGCACCGTATTTGATAAACTCGTGGGCGGACTGTACGGTGAACACCATACCTGTAAACAAAAGAGTCAACAACACTATTGGCAGGGAATCAACCCCAAGGTGAGCCATCTGATACACAATATGCCCGAAATTCGGTCTGCGGCGCAAATGGAACAACGTCTCAATGAACAGCAAAACTACCTGTCCGTTTATCTCCAAACAATAGATAACTTTGCCGCCGACCTTTTCCAGCAAATTTATTAGCATCACACAACCTCGCATAATCCCGGCGAGTAATTCGCCATCCGTTCTTCGCGCCGCCAAAAGGCGACTGTCCCGCAAATCATATGTGCGGAATGACTAGTTAATGACAAGATATCCAAAGACGTTTACAAAAAATATTTTGCGAAGATATAATTCCATGCGATGACCTTAATTCCCTGCTATCTCATTCATTTTAATCAGCTATCCCCCTGGTTGGACAGAAAGCGCAACCTTGCTTGTTGCCTTTACGGCGCCATCGTTGCCTGGCAAATAAATTTGGCTTCCAGCTTGAATAAATCTGGAAGCCAAAAAGGGCAAAGTATTCAAAACTGTAATTAGGTGTCTGTACGAGAATATAGGGCATCGCAAGCCTTAATCCGGTGCGCCTGCTCATAATAATCAAGGTCAACCTTTGCGCGAGCCACTATTTCCCCAGGGAACACGGAGCCTGGTGTTTGGGTCTGAGCCATCGGCATTGGTCACATTGATTACGATTTGAGTATCATTGTCGACAATATAGTCGGTGCTGAGCACGCCTTTGGCTTTAGCTTCCGGCTTCTTGGCAATGTCTAGAGTAATTTTCTTACTGGCTGCCGCAGTCTCATTGTGTTTGCCTTGATCAGAATTTTGGCCTGCCTCCATACTAGCCGACGACAATCCCGGCTGCACGGACTGGGCAAGAGTAGCTGCGTCAGGACTCACGAGTTCAACAACGATATCATTATTGTGGTCCCGTTCAGCCAATTCTTTAATCATATCGGCAAAAGTCTGGGTTTTTAGTTTATCAACCAGCTTCAGTACGTCACCATCAGTAACCTGACGTTTAAGCAGTTCAATCAGTGGAACGGTTCCTCCGCCGCGCACTTCCAGCGTAAGCGGCCCAGGAGCCTGATTACTCGGAATGGTAAAAGCAACGGTTCTGGTTATAAGCTCACTGCGATAAGGCTTCAGGCGAACAATAATGTTAATATTGTCACCCGGCTTGGCGGTCAGCACACTGGGAGAGGCCTGCATTATACTTGCCGTACGCTGCCCGGCATCAATGGCAACATTCACCTTTACGTCCAGAACATCCACCTTCTGAAACTGATTGGATGCAAGCAACGTTAAGAGTTCATTGATCTCGCTCACTGCCAATTCATCAATATTGTCAGAACTAAAAAACATATTCTGCCGTTTAAACACCGCACCCGGCATATTCCGTGCCGAAAGTTCAAACGATACTTTAGCTGTGCCAGATCCTACACGGTCAATGGTTTTCTCAATCTCACTAAATACAGCTGTAGCCGCCAAGATTGGTGAAAGTTGCTCATCCTGGACAACCTGGACCTCAGCATTCCTTGTCAGTCCCAGAGAACTGTCCTGTACAGTAATGTGAAGCGGGATGGAGCCGGCTGTTTTGCCGATTTCTCCGGCGATACCCGCCCCCCGGTCCTGATTTACCACCCCTACCGTTGGTCCGGTGGTGCCAACTTTAAAGGCACTGTCAATACTGTTAACGGTAGTAAAAATGTAGCCATCAGTCAAAAAATATCCACTGTCACCCTTCTTCAAAAAAGGATGCCCAAAAGCAAGTACCTTGTTGCCATCCACATAAGTAACTGTTCCTAGAGCTCCTAGGCTAACGTCACCGCGGACCAGCTGAACCCCGACTGCGCTACCGGGCTTAAGTGGCCCAAAGGCTGTGCCTTCAGGCGCATCTCCCACCGCATAAGGTACAAGATTAAGCGGACCAAGCTTTTCTTTAAGCATAGCCAAAGCTCCATCACTAAAACCGACAGCCATTAACGGAGTTGATTCCTTTATCAATTGCTGTCCAAGCGACCCTCCGTCAGGAGAAATCATTTTACTATCGGCTATATTCCAAAGCTTCAGCATATCGCCAATAGGAGTGAGCATTCCTACCCGATGGTCGGTAAAGGACCAGCCGTAGGCAATAGCGCCGACAAGTTTTCCGTTGATATAAACCGGACTCCCGCTCATCCCCTGAGCGATACCACCAGTGCGGTCAATAAGGTCGCCGGAGGTTTTTACCAAAATCAGATCGCCTGACGGACCTTTATTTTTCATTACTCCCAATATTTCAACATTAAATTCTTCAATTTGGGTCCCGGAGACCACGGTCTTAGCGATACCCCGCATCCCAGGTTTCAATTGATCCACCGACATAAAATTCGTCGCAGCCAAAGCCATTGCCGCCGGTAAAACCAAAAATGCCACAAGCAAAGCAATCCCGGTTACCCTGACCTTAAAAGACATTTGATCATTCCTCTCTTAATTAGCGCGCCGGTTCGATTCGTACCAGAACATCACCGATTTTGACAACATCACCGGGTTTTACCAATACTTCCTTGACCTGGCCATCAATATTCGCCCGCACCGCCGAAACCGGTCCAGCTATTGTATCCACCTGGACAAGCGTATCCCCTTCATGGACAGCGGCACCAGAAACAGTCAAGCCATCAGCCAACACTCGGCCCGCCAATACCCCTTTTTGGTCCACTGCGGATCCAGATGCGGTAGCCCAAGCCACCGTAGCGGCGCAAATGAGAATAATCAATACCAGAATGCCTGTATATTTGGTTCGGAACATAATTCCCACCTCCATTAATAACTTTATTGCTTATACTCTATTATACAGCATTAGCGCTAGTTGGCAATATTCGTGGCCATAACCGCCAACGCATCGCCGATCCGCCGCTCCTTACCATCAGATGGCCTATTCATTACTTCGCCATTAATAACCAGCTCACTTGAGCCGCCACCATCCAGATTCATGGCGTCCACCGCCCCCAATTCGCGTAAAAACTGCGCCAGTTCCAGCAAAGTCATTCCTATGCTGCTCGGTTGCCGTCCATCAACCACCACCAACAGCAAATTTCCATCCTTGTCGATCCCAATAGCTGTGCGTGGCGCTCGTCCAATAGCTATATCAGCGGGAAACTGCTCGACAGTGCTGGTCAAAAACAAATCACCATTTTTCACTAACATCGGCCCTGCGCCCAGTACATAGACCGCTTTATCCCATAACTGCCCGAGAGTTTGATGGATAGTCACCCGATCGCCGACTTTAAGGTCAGCCAATGCCAAAGCTGCAGCACCATGAACTGAAAGGACTACATCGTCTGGCCCTATTGGCGTATTGCCCCGTGCAATCGCAGTAATTTTTCCTTCTTTGTCCAGCAAATACTCACTGCCAAAATCATTAGTTCCTGTACTTGGTCCATAGTAACTGTTATAAACGATAAGCTCATTGACGCCGCGTTCACGATTCACACCACTAACAGGCACAACATTCCCTCCCGGCAAGGTTACACTGCCCTGATAGCCCACCTGGTCAAATATCATACGGCCGTCTGGCATTAATCCGAGCGCGGTGCGTTCAACACTGCTAGGAGTACTGATAATCTCATCATTAAATTTCATCAGACCAATAATTTCCCCATTATGCGCGAAATAAGACCCGTTAACAGCTGCTACTGCGTTCACCCGGGCACTCATCGCCGATAACTCCTCAAGACCACGTATGGCATCGTTAGACAGAACAGGCTTGAGCGAAAGGCCATCCCGCGGATTGAGAGTAATAATTTTTGCGTCCACCGGACCCCGGCCTATACTGCGCACCCACGAGGTATACTTCATCCCCGGAATGATATCCCGTTCAGTCTTCTGCTCAAAAATTTTATCCAAATCCACCACTAATCGGTTGGGATTCTTCAGGACAAAAACCTTATATTGCGGAACCATAATCAAATCAACAGTAATTTGCACCAAGCCATCCTTGGTCTCCTCCATTTGCAGCCCCTTGACAAACTGATCCTTGAATGACAGCTTGGACTTAACATCGCTGGCCAGACTGGCCGGGACATCAATAACCAAACAAGGGTGCGGTTTTTGCTCCAAAGCAACATTGAATATCGGCACGTTATCCAAATCAAACACAATGCGCAATTTCTCCGGAGATTGACTTGAGCGGACCTTATATAGCATGCTGGTCGGCGGAGCCGCGACTGCTATTGACCCTATTAGTAACAATGCTATCAACACTACACTGACGCGCCAGCAAAGCCTCGTCAAAACAACCCCTCCTTTCAAAAAACAGTAAACTTGCTTAATGAAATCCCCACCGGCATCACCGAGTATCACATTAACAGTATAAAACAGCCGAGAGCGAACCTGCGTCTCGGCTGTTATTCAATAACCCATTAAACTTGCCAAGGACAGTCAATACCCAAGCACATCGAGCATCCACCATGTTACAACGGCCTGTTCAAGACCCTATTTGGATGTCTGCTCTTTATTGACAGCAGGCGCCGCGAGCGGCGACAGTTGGCGATAAATCATGTCCGCCAGCCCAAATCCCCCCGACTGAGACATGTTCTTGGTCATCTCGCCGTCGAGCATTGATTGCATAATATCCTGCTGGTTAGACTCGCCCAGTAATGGATCCTGAGGAACGGTTTTGCGCATCTCAGTCAGCAATAGATTGAGAAACATCGCCTCCATACCTTTACAGGCGGCTTTCAGCTTGTCATCCGCCTTGGAATCTGCGGTCGAACTTTTCGCCGTTACTGAGGCAGAACCATTATTGGTGTTAGTGGAGTTGATTTGCATTATTTCACCCTCCTAGATCAACTGAAGATCGGCGTGTAATGCTCCGGCACTCTTAATCGCCTGCAATATAGAAATAATATCCCGCGGTGTTGCTCCCACGGCGTTAAGCGCATTTACCACATCGCCGACACTGGCGGAAGCCGGCAGTAAAATAAGATTGCCCTGCTGTTCTTGCACGTTAACGGTTTTATCAGTAGTAACAACTGTTGAGCCGCCAGATAGCGGGGGAGGTTGGGACACGCTGGTGCTGCTGCCGATTTTGATGGTCAACCCACCTTGCGCCACCGCCACCGAGTCAATAGTAACCCTATCGCCCATAACCACCGTACCAGTTCGTTCGTTAACAACCACTCTGGCGATATTATCCGGAGTTACAGTCAATTCCTCAATGCCAGAAATAAAACTGACAAGATTATCCCCATATTCAGCTGGAACCTTGATAACCACTGTAGCGGCGTCCTGCGCAATGGCGATCGGGCCAAATTGCTGATCAATCGTTTCGGCAATACGGTTCGCAGTGGTAAAGTCCGGTTGACTAAGCGATAACGCGACATTGCCTTTTTGCTCCATTGTCGTGGGGACTTCCCGCTCCACGATCGCGCCATTGCTGATAATTCCAACGGTGACAGAATTCTTCTGCTGGCTACCCCCGGCGCCCCCGGCGGCAAAGCCTCCAATTGATACCGGACCCTGAGCTACGGCGTAAACTGCTCCATTGGCAGCTTTAAGCGGAGACTGTATCAGAACGCCGCCCTGCAGACTCTTGGCATCGCCCACAGAAGAAACAGTGATGTCGATGGTATCACCTTGTTTGACAAAAGGCGGCAACTGAGCGGTAACCATAACCGCCGCAATATTTTTCGGTTTCAATGAGGCTGTCGATACGTTAATATCGAAAGACTTCAACATATTTACAATAGAATCAATGGTATATGTGATCTTATCGGAATCGCCTGTTCCGCCCAAGCCCACCACCAGACCGTAGCCTATAAGCTGGTTAGAGCGCACGCCCTGAACCTTGGCGATATCCTTGATTCTGGTCCCCACATGGCCATAGGCCAAACAAAAAGGCATATTCGCGACCAGCAGCATAACCGACAGAAAAATCACAATTACTTTACGCATAACATTCCCTTCTTCCGGCCTTAAGCGAATTACCACAGGAAGTTAAAGATTTGGGTAAGTATTCCTTGCCGCTGCTTACCGGCCAATGGTCCATTGCCGTCGATACGGATCTGCGCGTTAGAGACATACGAGGACAAAATGGTATTATCTGACGAGATATCCTCGGGACGGACTTCACCGGTCACAGTAATCTTTTGCTCTTCGCCGAGCTGCTTAATCGACTGTGTTCCGGCTAAAAGCAGATTGCCGTTGGGTTTGACTGCAGTAATCATTACCGTAAGTTTCCCGCTCACGTTGTTGGAATTGGTAATCTTGCCATCAGCTTTAAAGCTGTCGGCATCTGTGGTGCTTCCACCCATAAAGCCACGGAATATTCCGGCACCGGCAGTTATTGAATTGGATCCGGCTTTGGTATTGTTAGCCGTTCCAGCTCGCGTAGCCGTGGAAGTTTCATTAATAACAATGGTCAGAATATCGCCAACGGCGTGTGCCTGATGATCGCTACAAAGATTTTTCGTTCCGGTGTCCGGCCAAAGCGATTCTGCTGCTACCGGTCCTGCCAGCGGCAAAGTCATCAATAGTGCAGCCAAAACGCCGGTCAATATTGTACGAGATTTAAAATAAGTATTAGACATTTGGGTCACCTTCACCTTCCGCTGTATATAATTACCTGAACCGTTGCAGCATCAACCACCTGAGCGTTAACCACCTTATTGGAATTCAGATTCTGAACCCGGATCATCCCGCCCTGGCAACCAGACTGTAATGCCTGCCCGTTGGCGGTAACAATAATGTCACCGACTTGGCACAGGATGATTACCGCGCTACCTTGCTTAACAAGCAGTGGTTTTTGCAAATACGATTCGCAAACCGGTGTGCCGGCAGCCAAACCCCGCCGGGTCTGCAACCCGATAATTTTTTCGCCATCAGTGAAATATCCTGTCAGGCGGCTAATATCCCAGCGCTCAACCCGCAGGCTATCGGGAGTTAGTTGTTCAAAAGCAGCAATATTGCGACTGGCAACAACCACGTTTTGCCAGACCTTTACGGCAAATCTCAGACTAACGGTAGCTGCAGGCTGACCGTCGGTACTAATGATTACATTGGCGATAGTCGGAGTGACAAGACGGATGCCGTAAGGAAGTTCAGCTTTCAGACTAACCCGTCCGAGCGGAACCAGCTTATCCGCCATCTCCCCCAGCGCGGTGACAGAAACATCAGGGCTCATCCCATCCGCCGGAACTCCCAGACGCCTTTTTATCTCCGCCATTGCCACCGTCTGCAGGCTTTGACCACTGACAGCCTGTCCTGTCGTCGTAATTGCAACAAGCGGCGGTATTTGCCAGGACACACTGTTAAAGTCGGCTCCCGCATCAACCAGTCGCGCGCTGAATTCCTCTGCAGTAATAACCATACGTTCACCGGGTGCAGGCGCGCTGCCAATCTTCAATTCACGCACCGCCCGGACTTTGTCCGAATCATCGCCGCTTACCACCGCCAGATCTCCGACAGTAAGCTGCGGCCCCGCCACAGTTGTCTCAGGGTTAACTACAACCGTTATCCCTGCGGCGAAACATTGCCCGGACACAATCCACAAAACAAATAACAACAAGGCAACATTCATCACCACTGACCGGCAGCCGACAGCCATTCGCCTCACGCCGTCCAATAAATTACTCATTACCCTTGTTTAAGACTGGCCGTCGTTCCCAGCATACTGTCAGCGGTCTGAACTGCTTTAGAATTCATCTCGTAAGCTCGCTGGGCAACAATCATATTGACCATCTCTTCCACAACCTGGACATTGGAAGTCTCTAATATCTTCTGGGCAATTGATCCCGCCCCGTCAACACCGGGGTTAGCCACCACCGGCGATCCCGACGCGGACGTCTCTTTATAAATATTATGGCCCGTACTGTCTAGTCCAGCAGGATTAACAAATGTAGCAAGCTGTATCTGTCCCAGATCTTGCGATGCAGTCTGACCAGCAATAGTCGCCGAGACGATGCCGTCGGAAGAAATGCCGACATCTGTCGCATTGGTCGGAATAGTAATCGCCGGTTCAAGCGGATACCCCTCGGAGGTCACAACCCTGCCTGTGCTGTCTTTATTGAAGGCGCCATTACGGGTATAACCGACAGTGCCATCCGGCAAGGTAACCTGAAAAAAGCCATTACCTTCAATTGCCATATCCAACGAATTACCGGTTTCTTGAAAATTACCCTGTAAAAAAACCTTGGTTACTGCCACCTGCCGGACACCGCAGCCAATCTGAACGCCGGTGGGCAGTTGAGTGTCAGGGCCGCTGCTTGTACCTGGCTGACGCATCGTCTGGTACATTAGATCCTCAAAATCGGAGCGGCTTTTTTTGAAACCATTGGTACTAACGTTAGCCAGATTATTGGAGATAACATCAATATTGGCCTGCTGTGCAGCCATGCCGGTGCTTGCAGTCCATAAGGCACGCATCATAATAAAATTCCTCCCGGTTTTATCGGTTTGTCGTTTTAGCCGCTTCAGTCGGTCAGCGGCCCCGGGGCCTCTTTATCAGTCCAGCCCCATAACTTATTGTCTATCCCTGCATCCTCGTTTTATACATTAGCCACATTGTTAACCGCCTTGTTAAGCAGTTCGTCCTGTGCCTGAACCATCTTGGAGTTAATCTCAAAGGCCCGATAACTGGAAATCATATGCACCATTTCTAGCACCGCATTCACGTTGGATTGTTCCAGCATACCTTCCTGAACCGTTGCAGTTGCCGGTTGTGTTTTTGCATTAGGCTCGGCTCGGAATAAATTAGCCCCCTCCTTGACCAACTGACGCTCATCACTGAAGGCGGTAATCCGCAGAGTGTCGACAGCCGTTTCGTCAGTGCTGGCGGCATCAGTGCTCATCATTACCCGTCCATCCTCCGCCACTGACATCTTTTTGGCTTCCGCCAGCGCAATTGGTCCATTGGTTCCCAGTACGCGATAGCCATCCTGAGTGACTAAATAGCCCTGTCCGCTGCGAGAAAAATTGCCGTCGCGCGTGTAGCGAATTCCGTTTGGCGTTTCCACAGTAAAAAAGCCTTGGCCGTCAAGTGCAAGATCCAGGGGGTTCCCGGTCGAACGGATACTGCCAGCAGACTGATTAGTAGCTATTTCATCAACCACTACCCCTGTTCCCATCCTGCCAATGGCCGGACTGTCCGGTCCGTCGTTAATTCGCTGAATCAGCAGACTCTGGAAATCCTTGGTGACTGTAACATCTTTCTTGTAGCCAGTGGTACCAGCGTTGGCCAGGTTATTGGCAATAACGTCATTGCTAACCGATTCTGCCAACATCCCTGAAGCCGCGGTATAAAGCCCCCGTATCATCAATACACCTCCTACGCAAATATATCGTATTAATCTCGCTTTTTCTTAAACAAAATAACGCAAAATAATATTTTCCAGCTGATTTCCCGCGGCGGCAATAGTCAGATAATTATGGCAACCAGTACAACACTAAAATCCGCCGGAGCCAAATACGCAATACAAGTTGTGCGTTCAATAGCCCCGGCGAAATAAACATTCAGTATACGACTAGGAGGCCACGCCACCTCTTTTAAGTGTCGTCAGGGAATCCTGGATAGATTCTAACGATTCCAAAGCTTTACCTGTCCCTAGCGCCACGCAAGATAGAGGGTCCTCTGCCAGATAAGTCGGAATTCCCGTTTCCTGGTTAATCAAACAATCCAGTCCATGAAGCAGCGAACCGCCGCCTGTCATGACAATACCCCGGTCGACAATATCTGCTGCTAATTCCGGCGGAGTCTTCTCTAGCACTGTTTTTACACATTCCACAATCAAAGAAATCGGCTCACCCAGCGCCTCTCGGGTTTCAGTGGAGCCAATACGCATGGTTTTTGGCAAACCGGATACCAAGTCCCGCCCGCGAATTTCCATCGATTCATTCCGTCCCGATGGAAATGCGGTGCCCACCCTTACTTTAATTTCTTCAGCAGTCCGCTCGCCAATCATGATATTGTATTCCTTCTTAATGTAACGGACCAGCGCCTCATCAAATTTGTCGCCGCCCACTCTTAGCGACTCGCTCACCACAATGCCGCCGAGACTGAGCACAGCAACATCAGTGGTCCCGCCGCCGATATCCACGACCATCGAGCCGCATGGTTCGGAAATAATCAATCCGGCTCCCAGCGCCGCGGCCAGCGGTTCCTCAATCAGGAACGTCTTTCTTGCTCCGGCCTGCATCGCAGCTTCCAAAACTGCCCGTTTCTCCACCGTTGTAACACCAGATGGGATACATACCATTATTCGCGGCTTAAAGAACATGCTGCGACCGGCCACCTTCTGAATAAAGTGACGCAACATACTTTCCGTTGTGTCATAGTCAGCGATTACACCTTCCCGCAACGGACGAATAGCAACAATATTGCCTGGCGTACGTCCGAGCATCCGGCGAGCTTCTTCACCGATCGCCAAAATTCGATTTGTATCGCGGTCAATAGCTACCACCGAAGGTTCGCGCAACACGATCCCCTTACCCTTTATGTATACCAATACATTAGCGGTGCCTAAATCGACTCCGATATCCATTGACATTCCAAACATACCTAGACCGTCCTCCTCAACAAGTGTTATGCTTGTCCGAATTGAGACAAAAAAAAGAGAACATAAAACTCGGGAAAATTATGTTACCTACGATAAGTATATTATCTATTCTACTTTGGGGTGGAAATTCCTCTATTTTTCACCATTTTCTTTATTATCTTTATATTTCTTCCTAGTTGCTTCGCCGCCGCGAATATGCCGTTCGGCTTTATTTATTTCCAACACGTGTCGTACCTTGTTGGCCAGGCGTTTATTAATGGTGGGCAACCGTTCGATCATGTCCTTATGTACAGTGCTTTTGCTTACGCCAAACACCACGGCCGCCTGCCTGACCGTGTTTTTGCTTTCAAGTATGTGATTGCAAATGTCCAATACCCGTTTGCGGATATAATCTTTCATCTCTGCTGTTTCCCCCTCGCCCTCCGTTTGCTACCATATATATGCGGACAAAAATAAAAAATGCGTGCTTACGCACGCATTTTCTAGCAGCAAGGACCCATTTTTATTCCGCTTTACTCAGGACTTCCTGCGGATCAACATACTTGTCGCCGCCGGGTTTAATTGCCACATGCAAATGAAAGTAGGGCTCAGTGGCGCATGATCCCACACTGCCAACGACCGCCCCCGCCGCCACAGCTCGGCCTTTGACAAGGCGTGTGCTGTTCAGCGAGCCATAATATACACTATCAGCACCACTGACGATCACCACTGTTAAACCATAATCCTTATCCTTATACACTGTAGCCACTTCTCCGCTGTACAAAGCTTGTACCGGCGAGCCCGCAGCGGCCCCGATGTCAATACCCACATGATAACGCCAATCGTTAAAAACCGGGTTAAACTGCCAGCCAAAAGCATTTTTCACTGGGCCAGCCACAGGTTTATGCGGTATTTCACTGCCTACATATTTTGTGCGTACTGCCCCGGACGCGGTGGTTGGCAACACGTCGCCCTTTTCCTTCGGGGTCGCAGGCACCGCTGCAGGAGTCGCCCGTGGTTCGGACACCGACTGCTTGGCCTGATCCTGCCGAAGGTGCTGAACTGTCGGCGGCTCCCTAAAAAGCTCTGTACTAACGACAACAATCAGCATCAAAACCACCGCAAGCATCAACATCGCCGCCGCCGCGTAAATCGGCCCCACAGCCAACCATTTGCCGCGTGCCTGGAGTTTCCTTATCTCCCGCAACCAAAAAGAAATAGGACCTGGTATGTCCGGCATCTTATCACCTCCACTACCAGTATGCCCTATTCCCTCCGGGTTGAAACTCTACTCCGCACACTTGTAAATTTCCCATTAAGACCCAAGAAGATTTTTGATCGTCACTCCGATATAATAATATGTCAAAATATGGCGAAAGTCCATTCCTGCCTTGGCCATGCCATTTGCGCCGTATTGGCAAAGCCCCACACCATGACCGTTGCCAATAGTCTTGAATACCAACTTATCGCCTTCGACATCAACCGTGAAATTGGTTGATCGTAAGTCGAGTTTCTGCCGCAACTCAATACCGCTGAAATTCTTGGTGCCAAGCCGGATCTTATCCACCCGTCCTGATGCAGTGCGGTCGATGATCTGGGCTACATCTGTATTGCCGTTCTGGACGGCTGCCATAACACCGGCATCCGCTCCCAGTCGCTGCTCCAATTCTTCCGGAGAATACGTCTTGCTATCACTATAACGAGGTGACTGTTTATCCCAAGTGCAGACCACACTCTGCAAATAAGGATAATCAAAACCCCACACCTCCATTGCGCTGGCAGTATGGCCGCCACTAGTGGAATGAAACACCGCATTAATCGGTTCACCATTATAAGTCATTATCAGTCCCCGGGTTTCATCCACCGCCCGGCTAATCTTTTCCCAATAACGGTTATAATCGGGCTCCCCCCAGCGAGCCTTTAACTGCTTTTCGTCAAGCCAGGCCTGGCCACTGTGAATATCTGTGGAGACATCGGCACCAGGATGGTCAGTCAGCCCCTCGCCGCCAAACATTACCATGTTTTTGACCGCATAAGTTCTGGCCGCTACCGCCTGGGCTTTTAGAGCCTCTTCCTCAAATTCGGCCGGCATTTCCGCCGCCACCACGCCTTTCAGATACTCTTCCAGGTTCATCTCCGCGATCCGGTCCTCCGCCGCGATATAAACCCGTATGGAAATATCCTCGCCGCGAAATATCCTGGCTGAGCGATTTTTCGCCGGGCCGCCCAATAGATATACCGTCAGCGTGGGAAGCGCCATAACGGTCACCACAACAAAAACCACTGTAAGCGCTAACACTTTCTTCACGCCTGTTCCCCCCACGCCTCTCTCGCACTACCATGATATGCCGCCAGCCATTTTTCTATGACAGGCCGTGATAACTCTCTTTTGTCGCTTTGCCTTACGGCGGTCAAGCAGAAGAGGACCCCCTTTAAAGGGCGCCCTCTTCTGCTTGACCTCTGGTACTATTTCCCGCTGGTCGCAGTCAATCGATCCAGACTGTGGCCGATGACGCGGCGGGCAACATTGATTTTGTTCCTGCCCCTGCGGCGGCTGACAGTCACAGCGTTGGATGCTGCCAGTTGCCGGCTGGCGGCGTTGATGGCCGCCGATATCCGTCGGGTATAGTCGCTGCCGCCACAAATGATGTCCAGCAACGACTGCTGTTTGAAAACCATCAAATCCAGCTTCGAACGGATGCCAATGGCTTCGGTCATCATCAGATATTCATCGGAAATGTCCGTGGGAATACCGAGGCTGGCGGCGTAGGCCCGCAACCGCCCAGTCTCTTTAATAAGCGCTGTAGCTTTCATATCATGCAGGGAAAAACCCATATCTTCCCAGAGCTCAGCTGGCTTGTAGATCGAATACTCATACTGCATGAATTTGCGGGCAAAAGCCTCACTACCTTGGGCAAAGCTGAAACCGAATTTGTCCGCGTCATCAAACCAGCGGGTAGCAGGGAAAGGCCCAGGAGGATTGACGATCACCGTGTCCGGCAGCGTAGCGTCAATAAGTTCCAGGTTGGCTTGGTAGACTTCCTCCAGCGTCACGCCGGCCGGCAAGGGACAAGGATAGATGAGCGACAGCCCGACGCGGCAAGGCGCGGCCGCAGCATCGGCGGCAAGGCGGATGGTGGCGATGGTCTCAATGATATCGCGCCTTTCCACCCCTTTATTCATGATCTCGCGGTTGACGCCGTCATGCCCGGTCTCGCCCCCCATAAACACCGCCCGCAGTCCAGCCCGAATCATAATCCGATAGGCTTCCATAACCTCGGCGTTTGGCCGAGCAGCGCGGATGAACATCGAAAAACGGATATCAAGGCCACGGGCCAGGATAGCTTCGGCGATTTTCCGGCCGTGAGCCGGAGTTGTTTCAGAGCTACTAAACCGAAAGAAGGCGATTCCGCGGCGGAGCATTGTCTCCATTTCAGCTATGATGTCCTCCACCGGCCGGGGTGCATAATTCACGCGGCAGCGGGTATGAGAGCAGAAATTGCAGTTGTTCCAGCTGCAGCCCACCCCGTCTACGATGGTATGAAACAATATCTTGTCCCGCAAATCTTCGTCCCGGTAGACCGGAATCGTCTGGCGAGCCAACTGCTGCACCAACTTGTCCCGGTCCCCGGCGTAGCCGCCGGTAGTAATGAACTGTCCACCATACACGGTGCGCACCTGCTCTAAAAAACTTTCGCGAGACAACGCCCGGCGGTACAGAAGAACAAGCTCCGCCATCATTTCCTCGCCCGGCCCCGCGATTGCAATGTCAAAATTTGGATCGGCCAGCACCATTTCCCCATAAACTTTCACCTGAGGACCGCCAACGATTATTATTGTCCCTGGACAGTGCCGCCTGACCGCAGCTGCCAGTTCACGACTCCATTTATAAGCATCACCATACCACAGCTTGACGCCAACAAAAGGAATGCGCTGTTCCTGGATTTGACTGACGACTTGATTGATACGCTGCCGCATATAGTCCCGCCGCCGCTGCAGGGCAAAAGCATGTAGCGGCCAAGTCGCCAAAAGGAGCAATGCGGCGATGGCTTTAAATTTAATATATTTGAGCTGCAAGACAGTAAAGAACTTCAGCAGCCGTTGACACCATTGGGGCACACCTGCTCCCAGATCACCCAGTCTTTGGTCGTCCACCACCTCGGCATTGACGCCCCGGGTCTTGAGAGAAGTCCTGATGATAGCCAGACTGTTTTCCAGGGCGGTATCTGAAATTACCCGTTGTCTCGGAGCATAGCTATTGACCAACAATATTTCCGTGTCCTTACGCATATTAATTCTCCTCCTTGGCGCAATTTTCCAATCTTAATCTGCCCAGTAGTCCTGGAATGGCTCGTTGCAGCTTCTCGAAAGGAACCCTGGCCACCGCAAGAATTTCGCAGTCGCTGACAGCGACAGCATCGATTTGGTGATGGGCCTGCTCAGCCAGCCCTACGGTGCCGATAACGGCTCCAGGTACAGCCCGGAAAGTCTGGCCATCGGCGCCAGTAACCATCATTTCGCCGCTAAGCAGCATAATCAGTTCATTGCAGACATCACCGCACCGAATAAATTGCTGTCCGCCACCGCATTCGAACTGCGTGGCAATCCGCAGCAGCTTTCCTGCCTCCTCCCGGTTAAGACCGCCCAGCACCGGCAGGGCAGTCAACGGATCGCCGACTTTCTCCGCTACATAATCCCAACGCTCTTGTTCTCCGGTAAGCAGACTAACGGGGTACCTGGCAGTCTCTGGAAAATTGGTCATAAACCACTGTCTGGCTGCCGGTAAATTCGCCATTTTGCGAGCAAATCGCAGATAAGGCGACCGCACAGCGCTAAGATGATCAATGTCCTCAGGCAAAATCACGATGGGAATTACAAACCCATAGCCGGGATCCTGAAAGCCATTTGTAAATTGGCGATAACCTAACTGCTCATACATGGGCACAAGATATGGATTGCAACCACCGAAGCTGAACTGCACATCGTTTTGCCTCGTAATTTCATAAGCTTTGGCCATAAGTTTAAAAGATACTGGAGTTTTTCGATAATCCGGTGCTACGATCAATTTAGTACTAAAGCAGATAATTTTTCGTTCATAATCAAAATCCTGAAAACGACTAAGGTGAAAAACGCGTTTTAATTCATCAGGGAACTCGTCGGCAATACCCACGGTCACCCGAACTGTACCAATTACACGGCCGCATACTTCGGCATACGCCAAGTAACTCCATGGATCCAGTTCGTCAAAAATACGTTTCCTGAGATGATCAGCATATGGAATGTCGCGATCCATTTCTTGTACCTGAATTTGATAACGGAACCGGTAAATGGCCTGTTTTTCTTTTTCAGTTTGGGCATTAACGATATTAGCCTGTTCCCATTCCGGGAAATTCGCACATTTAACTTGTTGACTAAGCATGATTCTCACCCCTTCTGTTAATTTTTTGTTGACCTAGACAACCATTCCAGAATAGCTCAAAGGCCTCACCTCCTCTGCTACTGGGTAAAAAAAAAGAGCCGGTTAGGCCCATTTTTTTCATAACAGCTATTGCTTCCGAAACCTGATGCTGATCGTAGTCCCGGCCTGTCCTGTCTCGATATCAAGTTTTGCGTTGTGTCGACCGGCAATGCGATAGCAGATGGCCATTCCCAGCCCAGTTCCGCCTCCTTTTGTAGTAAGAAACGGCTTTCCAAGGTTTTGAAGAATGACCTGCGGAATGCCAGAGCCCTGGTCACTGACGGTAAGAATGACTTCCCCTCCGGCGCTACTTGTTGCGATCTCCAGCAACCCGCCATCCGGCATGGCCTCGATGGCGTTACGGGTGAGATTGAGAAGCAATTGCTTAATCTCCTTGTCGTCGAGATAAAGCTCAGGGGTTTTCGCCAAACTCAGCCGGACTTCGATCTTCGAAACCACGGCGTCGGTCTGGATTAGTGGGTAGAGAGCCTGGATGATGTCGTTTAGACTGCGGCGTCTTATATCCACCAGCTTGTCCTTACTAAGGGACAAGTACTCGGTAATGATCCCGTTAGTACGATCCAGTTCACCTAGCAGCATGAAGAACTGGTCTTTGAAGTGGTGAAATTCCTGGCGACTGCCCATAAGCTGCAGATAGCCACGCACAGTCGTAAGAGGATTGCGGACCTCATGGGCAAGGTTGGCCGCCATCTGGCCGGCAATGTTCAGCCGATCGAGACGAGCCACATCCTGCTCAAGTAGCACCCGTTTGGTAACATCCCGCACGATGCCGTCCACAGTGGACGGCCTACCCTCTGGGTCAAAAAACAACGAAGACTTTTGCTCCGCCCAGACAAAATCGCCGGTTTTTTGCCGCAAACGGAAGGATACAAAACCGTCATTATTTGACAGAGTTCTAATAATTCCTTTGATTTTTCGTCGGTCTTCGGGGTGAATGATGCGTAATACATCCCGGATGGATTTCAAATCACCGGCTTCATAGCCAGTAAGCATTTTTACCGCTGGGCTGATGTATTCGAAACCCATCGCCCCTGTAAGTCGGTAGCGATAAATTACATCAGTTGCATTCTCCGTCAACAGCCTGTAATATTTTTCCTGATTAGCTAGATCATTTCGTACTTTCTCAAAATAAATAAAAATAATTCCAAAAGCAACTAGACAGCGAAGTAGCGCGTCCATTAAGTATCCCCATGGTGCAAACCACTTGATTGGAAGTAGAAAAGGCATATCCAAAGTGTGAATACCTAGTAGAATAAAAGCTCCAGCAGTAAGTGAATTGCCTAAACCTCTAACCCCAATATCTCTAAAGATGAAGCCTGTATAAATATAAGTAATGCCTATAAAAATTACTGCAGGCAACCCGTAAAAGTGAAAATTCGCTCCTATTAGTACTCCGCCAATACTAAAAAAGACAGCCACCACTCCAGCCATCAACAAAAGCTTCGATATCCGCTTGCCAGCAAACTCCACCGCGCCTTCAACTAATAATAAACTATACGCAAACGAGAAGCCTAAATATAAAATAGTAGCATATTCCGATGATTGCGCAATAAATGGCCTTTCCAGAAAAAATATTCTGATTGCATGAAGCACCCAGGCCAAAACCCATTTTGCAAGATATTTGTGACGGTATTGCAGATATAGATAAGCATAAGCAAACACCATCAGGAAAGTGGCAATCATATTAGTCGTTACCGCGGTTTCGATGGACATAGCCAAACCACCTGTCTTTTAGTCTCCATGTACTATATTTTCACATATTTTCTTTTTTTCCTCCATTATTTTACATTGTATTTTCGTTTTTTGTATTATGGTAATTGTATACATAATATTTAATATGCTTTCGGTATGAATATTAGGCAATCCCAAGTATTTTTCCGTTTATTTACAAACTTTCAGTACCCACGGCGGGTGGCGAAATAGAAGATTCCCGCAAGGGCCTGGGGAATTGATGTCTTTGCCCCCTGGATAAAAAAAAGAGCCGGTTAGGCTCTTTGAACTCTTTCCATAATAGCTATTGCTTCCTAAACACGATGCTGATCGCAGTCCCGTCCTGTCCTGTCTCAATTTTCAGTTTTGCGTTTTGACGGTTGGCGATGCGGTAGCAGATAGCCAGCCCCAGCCCGGTACCGCCTTCCTTGGTAGTTAAAAACGGCTTCCCGAGGTTTCGCAAGATCGCTTGGGATATGCCCGGGCCCTGATCCCTGACGGTAAGGATGACCTCCGGTCCGGCAACGCCTGTTGTGATTTCCAGCAACCCACCATCCGGCATGGCCTCGATGGCGTTACGGGTCAGATTAAGCAACAGTTGCTTGATTTCCTTGTCGTCGAGATAAATATCTGGAACTTTCGCCAAATTCAGCCGGACTTCGATTTTTGAGACTACCGCGGCAGTCTGGACCAGCGGGTGGAGGGCGCGGACGATGTCGTTAATATTACGGCGTTTTATATCTACCAGCTTGTCCTTGCTGAGGGATAGATACTCAGTAATAATCCCGTTTGTACGGTCCAGTTCCTCCAGCAGCATAAAAAATTGATCTTTAAAGTGGTGAAATTCCTTGCGACTGCCCATAAGCTGAAGATAACCGCGCACAGTCGTCAGAGGATTGCGGACCTCGTGGGCCAGATTAGCGGCCATCTGACCGGCGATGTTCAACCGGTCGAGGCGGGCTACGTCTTGTTCCAGCTGCACCCGTTTGGTGACGTCGCGCACAATGCCGTCCAGGCTAGCCGGCTTGCCATCTTGACCGAAAAACAGTGAATATTTCTGCTCCGCCCAGACAAGTTCACCGTTTTTATGCCGCAGACGAAAAGGGACAAAGCCGTCATTAGTGGACAAGGATCTAAAAAATCCTTTAATTTTTCGCCGATCCTCGGGGTGAATAATTCGCAATATATCCCGAATGGATTTTAAATCACCGGCTTCGTATCCGGTAAGCAACTTAACAGCCGGACTGATATATTCAAACCCCAGCGGCCAGGTAAGACGATAACGGTAGACGACATCGACAGTGTTTTCCGCCAACAACTGATAATATTTTTCAAGCTCATATTTAGTACTTTCAAAGAAAACCAGGATAATGCCAAATGCGATTACGAATTTGAGCATCCCATCAATCAGGACCCCCCAGGGCTCAAACCAGGTAACCGATAATAAGAACGGCATGTCATAAATATGAATGCCAAGCAAGATAAAAGCGACGGAAACAAGAAGTTTCCCCAGACCGATAATGTCGAGCCTCCAGAAAACCAAACCAGTGGCGATGTAGGCTGAGCCCACAAAAATCACATCCGGGATAGAATAGAAGCGAAACGGAAGATGCGCGAATACTCCCGCACTAGAGAGAAGGAAAGCGCATAAGGCCGCAATTAACCAAACCTTAGAAAGTTTCTTGCCAGCGAACTCCACGGTGCCCGCAATAACAAGCAAAATATATATTGAGGACAGTAGCAGGAACAAAATCTCCATAACTTCGAAAGATTGTGTGAAAAAATACTTGTCTACCCATATCACCCGGACTAAATATATCCCCCAAGCCGCAACCCATTTGGCAAGATAAGCATGACGATATTGCAGATAGAGATAAGTATAAGCAAATACCATTAGTAAAGTGGCAATCATGTTTGTCGTTACCGCGGTTTCAATGGACATCAGCAGACCACCTGTCTTTTATTCTACTATACTATATTTGTACATTTTATCCGTTTATCCTCCATTATTCGACACCCACAAGGTGGAATTAAATATTGGAAAATCAGCCGTAAAGGTAGTAATCAAGGGCCATTTTGTTTGAACACTTTCTCAACAACATGAAAAAAGCAACCCGAAGGTTGCTTTTTGCTGAATATATAAGTGCTTTTACCTGTTATCCTACCCGTTCAATAACTGCGCCCAGACCGCGTAACTTATCGACAATATCCTCATAACCGCGCTCAATGTGATGAATGCAACCGATTTCTGTCTGCCCTTGAGCCACCAGTCCTGCCAATACCAGCGACGCACCCGCCCTAAGGTCGGGGGCTTTCACCTCACAGCCTGTGAGCTTGTGTACGCCTTCCACCACCGCGCTGCGTCCCTCAATCTTGATATTGGCCCCCATCCGTTTCAGTTCATCGACATGCATGAAGCGGTTTTCAAAAACTGTCTCGGTGACCACGCTGGTCCCTGTGGCAACGGTCATGAGCGCCATGAACTGAGCCTGCATATCGGTGGGGAAGCCTGGATAGGGAAGCGTTTTGACATCCACCGCCTTTATAAGTCCATTGCCTCGCACCCTGATGCCGTCAATTCTCTCCTCGATGTAAACCCCGGCTTCCTTGAGCTTGGCCACAACCGGTTTGAGATGTTCGGTAAGTGCGTTTTCAATCCAGACATCGCCGCCGGTGATCGCAGCAGCCACCATATACGTTCCAGCTTCGATCCTGTCGGGAATCACCGCGTAGCTGGAACCCTTAAGCTCCTTGACCCCTTCGATACGTATCAGATTAGTTCCGGCACCGCGAACGCGGGCACCCATTGTGTTCAGATAGTTTGCCAGATCAACGATCTCCGGCTCCTCGGCCGGATTCTCCAAAATGGTCTGCCCCTTAGCCAAGCTGGCTGCCATCATAATATTCTCGGTGGCGCCTACGCTGGGAAAGTCCAAATAAATTCTTGCTCCAATAAGTCCCTGCGGGGCCCGGGCCTCAATATAACCATGTCCCAGCACGATTTCCGCTCCCAGCGCCTCAAAGCCCTTGAGATGCAAATCAATCGGCCTGGTGCCGATGGCGCAACCTCCCGGCAACGAGATCCTTGCCGTACCGAGCCGGGCCAAGAGTGGACCCAGGACAGTGAAAGACGCTCTCATTTTACGCGTAAGCTCATAAGGAACTTCGCAGCCGGTAATATTGGTGCTGTCGACCACTAACGTGCTCGGTTCATTGGAAACCGACACCCCGAGGTGCGTCAGGACTTTGGCCATTGTACGCACATCCTCCAGGTCAGGAATTTCCTCCAGCCTGGATACACTTGTACTTAAAAGTGAAGCGGCAATAATCGGCAATACAGCATTCTTGGCACCACTGACCTTTACGGTACCGGACAGTTTTCTGCCACCGCTCACAATTAGTTTTTCCACATAAGTTCCTCCCACATCAATGGCTTGCTGCTAATATTCCCCGGAAATTGCCGGTGAACCGGCAATTACATATGTACGATTTTCATAGGGACTGAAACGGATAGCCACATTTAGATTGACCAACTTGTCCCCGGCCCTGACTCCCTCCGGAAACATCGGTGAAAACCCGGTCGCGCTGGCAAATTCCGGCTGGACAAGAGTGTCCAGAGTTGTAACTCCAAGAGATCTGCTGGCGTCAGCAAGTTTTCCCCGCCATTGGCCTTTCTCTAGTTTACCATCTAAATAACCCACCAGGCAAGTGTTAATCTGTACCTGTTCTCCTTCCTGCCCCAAAGCCGCCGTAATCTCTTTCTGCCAATCCTCAGCCGCAGTCTTTTGCCCACTCGCCTGCTGAACCGTTATCATATATATTCCAGAGTCCACACTGGCTGCCGCTGGCCCAATTACCCTGACAACAACCTTTAAACAATGACGGTTGTCGCCGAATTCAGCCAGGGCCCTGACCATCCGCTGCTGCTGCCAGGTATCGCCACAAATAATCCTATATTGACTAGGCTCGATCCCTAGGCCAGCCATCCCCGCCTTAACAATAGCCGTCAAGTCAGCATCTCTCACCACACTCCTCGGCAGCCGGCACCAACCATCAACCCGCAGTTCAGTCGCCGTCGCCCCTACTGTCTCGATAGCGCGACTAAGCCCTTCGGCGGCCGGCAACACTTCCACCCGCCCCGGTATCACAAACGCCACCAAGATCATCAGAACAATCAAAAATAAACCCTTCTGCCTCATAATATCCCCCGTTTTACTGCCTCTAAACAGATTCTTGCCAGTTTTTAGGGGTGTTATGCAATGTAATTTTAACCACCGGCAACAAACGCCGCATTCCAAAGATCCCGACATTATCCCATATATTACCACCTTATACCGCAGCATTTGCACCCTTTTTCAGCCTACTGTGTGAATTTGGCAGGAGTAGCAGGTAAATGGAAGAATATTCGTATATTAGAGAAAAAGAGAATGGATGCAAATTCATCGAAAAAAAGAAGAGAACTCCGAAATAACCGGAGATGAACAGTCCAACCCGTCCCCTGTCTCTCAAACCGCGAATGATTAGTCCTGTATACTGATTGGAGAATGACAAAAATGAATGCGAAAAAAGAATTAACTGTTGAATTGGCAGAAGGAATATGTAAGACATGTGGTGATAAACGTGAGGTTTATTATTTATCTGATTTTTTATATGGAGAGAAACTTCTACGTACTGAAGACGGAAAGCATTATGTCTATTTAAATTGTTTTGACGATACGGCATTCGACGAAATTGAATTAATTTTGAAAAGCATTTTTGCTAATAAAAATTTATCACAAGAGAAAGAAATAGAATACTTCAACAAGATATTCGGAATTTCTTGTGATTCTGTTAACGGCGTAAAAATTGATGGTAGTAAAACAAAAATAGCTTGTTTGTCTTGTGGATCTGAGCAATTGACAATAAACGAAAAATTTCCGCCGGAGATGGTACAAAGAATCCTACCTGAGGTGACACATAATTTGTGGGATCAGATGGATAAGCAAATGAAGAAACAAGCAATTCTAAGCGAATTTAAGAAACGGTGTATTGTATAGCAGTAACCCAAACTGACTAAGTACGATGACGTAATACATCTCCATAGACAGCCTGCAGCTGGCCGCAAGGGTGTCCGGCGGCGTTGCGTAGGAGATTAGACGCTGTTGGTTAAAAGGCCGGTAACAGCATCGTGCCCGCAACCAGGACGGTTGCGGGAGGAGCCATTGAGCAGGGATGCGAATTGGCTCCGGTACGATAGCTGTCGGCTTAAACCTTACAGCGTCTTTCTCCGGAGCTTCGCTGTCCGGCACTCTTGCGGCGAAAATACAGAAAGAATTCAGAGCAGAGAAAATAGCTTCGTTGCTAATACTCCAAAAATAATAGTTCAGTTTCGGAACAACCTAATAATATATCGATACACTTTGTCGACAAACACAAAACGGCCGGGGAAAATCCCCGGCCGTTAATCATTCTGCTATTGTTTCATTTTTGCCTGCCCAGCTACCTGCAGACGAATCATCGCCCTACGCAGAGCAGCATCTGCTCTTTTCGTATCTAGTTCATCGTTACTTTCCTGCAAACGTACTTCGGCACGATGTTTAGCAGACTCGGCCCGGGCTACGTCGATCTCTTCTGGCAGTTCGGCGCAAGCAGCCAAAACAGTAACTTTCTCCGGAAGCACTTCGATGAACCCGCTACACACAGAAAGCTGCGTTTCGCCATCGTCCTTCAGTATCCGTAGCGGCCAGATAGGCAGCCCGGCCACCAGCGGAATATGTCCCGGCAAAATGCCGATGTCGCCGTCCGTAGTTCTTGCGATCACCATGTTGACATCCTCGGAATAGACGATGCGCTCAGGGGTCACAATATCCAGCCTGATCATATTGGCCATATGTTATGCCTCCTTAATTGTGCGCGCCCTCTCTATCACTTCGTCGATACCGCCAACCATGTAGAACGCAGATTCCGGCAAATCATCGTGCTTGCCGCTGAGGATTTCCTTGAACCCGCGAATGGTTTCTTTGAGGGGAACATATTTGCCAGGCGTATTGGTAAACGCTTCGGCCACAAAGAACGGCTGGCTCAGGAATTTTTGAATCTTCCTGGCACGGGATACGGTAAGTTTATCATCATCAGACAACTCTTCCATACCCAAAATGGCGATAATATCCTGCAATTCTTTATAACGCTGCAGCACTTCCTGCACGCCACGGGCCACTTCGTAATGTTCCTGGCCAATGACGTTAGGGTCCATAATCCGGGATGTGGAGTCTAGCGGATCAACGGCCGGATAAATTCCCAGTTCGGAAATTTGCCGTGAAAGAACGGTGGTAGCGTCAAGATGCGCAAACGTTGCCGCCGGCGCCGGGTCGGTAAGGTCGTCAGCCGGTACGTAAACCGCCTGTACCGAAGTGATCGACCCTTTCTTGGTGGAAGTGATCCGTTCTTGTAAAGCGCCCACGTCGGTGCCCAGAGTTGGTTGATAACCAACCGCTGACGGCATACGGCCGAGCAGAGCAGATACTTCGGAACCAGCCTGGATGAAGCGGAAAATATTATCGACAAATAGCAGCACGTCTTGGCCGCCCTTATCGCGGAAATACTCGGCTACCGTCAGTCCGGATAGACCTACCCGCATCCTGGCTCCTGGTGGTTCATTCATCTGACCATAGACCAGTGCAGTTTTGTCGATAACCCCGGATTCTTTCATTTCTGTCCACAGGTCATTGCCTTCACGGGTCCGCTCACCAACTCCAGCGAATACGGAATACCCGCCATGCTCAGTAGCAATGTTACGGATAAGCTCCATGATAATAACAGTTTTACCAACGCCAGCTCCGCCGAACAGACCGATCTTGCCGCCCTTGGAATAAGGAGCGATAAGGTCAACGACCTTAATGCCTGTTTCCAGAATGGAAGTGGCTGTTTCCTGTTCTTCGAATGTTGGCGCCGGACGGTGGATCGGCCAATAGTCGTCGGCATCAACCGGCTCAGGATTGTTGTCAACCGCCTCACCTAAAACGTTGAATACCCGGCCTAGTGTACCCTTGCCAACCGGAACCTTGATAGGCGAACCGGTGTCCACGGCACTCATGCCACGGGTCAAACCGTCGGTGGAAGACATAGCCACGGTGCGAACTTTATTGTCACCGAGATGCTGCATTACTTCCACAACTAGCTTAATCTTAATATCGCCAACTTGTTCTTCAATTTTGACGGCATTATAAATCGGGGGTAACTGTTCTGGGGGAAATTCGATGTCAACAACAGGCCCGATAACTTGTATTACTCTTCCGATACTCACTATTTCCCTCCTTGCTTGTCTGCCGTATGGCCCAGCGCGGCGCTGACACGATGAATTTCAGTCCCGACATACTCTCATGCACCGGTTTTAATTCCTGCCTTTGCCTGTGGCTGAAGACCACTATCGACAACCGTTTACTTTAGCGCTTCGGCGCCGCCCACGATTTCGGAAATCTCGCGGGTTATATTCGCCTGACGAACTTTGTTGTAATTGAGAACCAGTTTGGAAATCAGATCCTGGGCGTTCTCGGTGGCCGACCCCATGGCCGTCATCCGTGAACCCAGTTCACTGGCCGCTGATTGCAGCAACGCACCGTAGATCACTGTTTCCAGATACTTGGGAAGCAATAGGCCGAGTACGTCCTCTGCCGAAGGTTCGAAGAGATAATTTCCAGTCTGTTCGCCTTCTTTTTTAGCGGCAGAAGTGTCCACAGGCAACAGTCTGATGACTGTCGGCTTTATGTTGACTGGCGAGAAAAACTGGCTGTAGGCCAGGTAAACCTCGTCGTACTCACCCGCGGTGTAAGCAGCCGCAATATCTCGTGCCATATCCACGGCGTGCTGATAAGTCGGTCTTTCTGAAAATCCGGTATATTGTTGATCGATCTTGTAGCCACGCCGCTTGAAATAATCGCGAATCTTGCGGCCAACGGTCAAAAGATGCACCGAATCACCCTGTACCTTGGGAACAACCTCCCGGGTAATGTTTGAAGTATAAGCCCCGGCAAGCCCTTTGTCAGCTCCCAGTATCAGAAATCCGGTCTTTCGAACTTCCCGGACTGCCAGCAGGGGATGAGCTGCGGCAACGTTGCTGCCAGCGATGCCGGACAAAATAGCCCGAATCTTTTCGGTGTAAGGACGGGACGAAATGGCCCGTTCCTGCGCCCGGCGCAAGCGTGCTGCAGCAACCATTTTCATGGCTTTAGTAATCTGCTGGATATTCTTTACGCTCTTGATGCGGCGGCGTATATCCCGTGTGCTAGGCATCAGTTATCACCTCGCCGCTTGTGTGTTGCTTTTATCGTATGCTACAAAAGTATCTTTGAATTCCTTGATGGCCTTTTTCAAGTCCGCCTCAACTTCACTGTCGATGGTTTTCTTCTCGCGGATGGCCTTGGTTATTTCGACATAATTGGCTTTGACGAATTTTATGAGATCATGCTCAAACTGATTTACATGTGCCATGTCAACATCGTCCAAATAACCATTTACTCCGGCGTAAATTGAGACAACCTGGTCCTCGACCACCATCGGCTGGTACTGGGGTTGTTTCAGAAGTTCCGTCATCCTTTGACCACGGTCGAGAAGCGCCTTGGTAACCTTGTCCAAATCGGAGCCAAACTGAGCGAAAGCTGCCAATTCACGATATTGTGCCAAATCAAGCCGCAGACGTCCCGCGACTTGCTTCATGGCCTTTATCTGAGCTGAGCCGCCAACCCGGGATACTGAAATACCGGCGTTGATGGCCGGACGGATACCGGCATTGAACAGTTCACTTTCCAGGAATATCTGGCCGTCGGTGATGGAAATAACATTTGTCGGAATATACGCCGACACGTCGCCGGCAAGGGTCTCGATGATCGGCAAAGCGGTAATCGAACCGCCGCCGAGTTCTGCCGACAATTTGGCTGCCCGTTCGAGCAAGCGGGAATGTAAATAGAACACATCACCAGGATAAGCTTCACGGCCCGGAGGACGGCGAAGCAACAAGGACATAGCGCGGTAAGCGGTGGCGTGTTTGGATAAATCATCATAAACGCATAGCACTGCTTTGCCTTTAAACATAAAATATTCGCCCATCGAAACGCCTGCATAAGGTGCCAAATACTGCAGCGGCGCACTGTCAGAGGCAGAAGCGACCACAACAATAGTATACTCCATCGCGCCGGCTTCTTCGAGAACATGAACCACCCGGGCGACAGTGGAAGATTTTTGGCCAATAGCCACATAAATACAGATTACTCCCTGGCCCTTTTGATTAATGATGGTGTCCACGGCAATAGCCGTTTTGCCTGTCCCACGGTCGCCGATAATCAGTTCCCGCTGACCGCGGCCGATGGGGATCATGGAGTCAATAGCCTTCAGGCCAGTTTGCAAAGGCTCCTTAACCGACTGACGGTCGGCAATGCCAGGAGCGCGGAATTCCACCGGGCGAAACTCGCTGGTGTCAATCGGGCCTTTGCCGTCAATTGGTTGACCAATAGCGTTTACAACCCGGCCGACAATGGCTTCCCCTACCGGAACCTGCATGATACGTCCAGTGCGGCGCACGGTGTCGCCTTCTTTAATCAGAAGCTCGCCGCCGAGCAGAACTGCTCCGACGTTATCTTCCTCCAGGTTCAGCACCATACCGAATACTTCGTTGGGAAACTCCAGCAACTCTCCGGCCATGGCTTTTTCCAGACCGTGAATGCGGGCGATACCATCGCCAACCTCGATAACAGTGCCGACGTCGTCAACATTGAGGTCGACCTGATAACGTTCGATCTGTTGCTTGATTATGGATGTTATTTCTTCAGGTCTTAGTTTCATACTCAATAAGTCACCCCAATCCTAGTCACTTCGGTCTTCAGCAGCGCGGCCTCCAGCGTTTTGAGCTGACGGGTTATACTGCCGTCGATTAATTTATCGCCGATCTTTACAATTACTCCGCCTATAATGCGTTGGTCGATACTGGTTTTCAATATTACCTTCTTGCCGGTTAACCCGCTTAGCTTGTCTGTCAGCGCCTGCTGTTCGGCAGGAGCAAGCGGCATAGCGGTGGTAACTTCGGCTTCGGTAATATTCCGGTCCTCATTGGCCAGAACCCGATACTCTTTGACAATGGCCGACAACGCGGTTTCACGGCGCTTGTCAATGAGTAGCAGCAAAAAATTCCGGACATGCTCGCTTATATCTGTTCCAAAAACTTTGATTATCGTATCTTTTTTGGCTTCAACCGGCAGTTGCGGGTGATAGAGAAGCGTCGTCAGTTCGGCGCTTTCAGCCATGGTCTGTTCCACCATAACCAACTGCTGTTCGACAGCATCAAGCTCCTGCCGTTCAGTAGCCAGTTGGTACAACGCCTGGGCATATCTTGAAGCCAGTTGGTTGGTTAACATTTCAAACCACCCGTCTTCTGTTCGTCCAGCTTGTCGATAAACTCGCTCACCAGCCCAGCATTAATAGCGGCGTCGATATTTCGGCCGATAATCTTGGTTGCTGCGGCAATCGATAGGGAAACCATTTCATTGCGCAGCTGGTCCACCGCCCGTTGCTGTTCGCGAATGATTTCCTCCTGGGCCGCTTTTAAGAGGCGACCATGTTCAGCCCGTGCCTCGGTCAGAATTTCTTCTTTAAGCTGGTCAGCCAGCTTAGTAGCTTTGTCGACAATAGCCTGTGCCTGAGTTCTAGCCTGGGCCAGCTGTTCCTGATACTCACGTTTAAGCTCTTCGGCAGCCGATCTTTCTTTCTCAGCCGTTTCCAGGTTGCCAACAATCTTAGCCTGACGATCAGCTAACGCCTTCATCAGCGGCTTATAAGCAAATTTCGTCACTATCGCGACTACAATCAAAAAGTTTATCCATTGTGCAATAAGCGTCGCGTTTATCTCAACCAAATTCGGACTCCTCCTCCTTCTAGGCTTGAGAGGCGACGACACAAGGTGTCGTCCGCCTGATAACATGCGCTATTATTTTAGAAACGGATTGCTATAGAGTAAAATCAGCGCGAAAACGAGAACAATAAAAGGCATTGATTCAACCAAGGCTACCGAAATGAACATATTTACCAAGATAGTGGCTTTGGCTTCTGGTTGTCTGGCAATTCCTTCAACCGCTTTGCCGCAGACCGAGCCATCACCGACACCGGCGCCGATGGCCGCCCCACAGAAGATCAACCCGGCTCCGATTACTGAAGCTGCAACAATAATAGCATGTTCCACAAAAAATCCTCCTTTTTAATGTTAAAATATTGAGCTACTGAAGTTTATCAATGCTCTCTTAGGTGATTACCGAGGTATACCATGGACAACATCGTGAAAACAAATGCCTGAATCAGACCGATGAAGACACTGAACAGTATCCAGATAATATTGGGTATCGGAATCCAATGCGGCACCAGCAAGAATAAAACAGCGATTAACATCTCGCCGGCGAATATATTGCCGAATAGACGAAAGGCAAGCGTAACAGGTTTGGCCACTTCGTCAATAATGTTGAGGATGACGAAAGGTATGTACGGTTCGAAAAAATGTTTGAAGTACCGCTTGGGCCCTTTAGCAACCAGTCCTGTAATATGAACCAGGATGATCATCAAAAGCGCCAGCCCAAGAGTCGTATTCAAGTCGTTGGTCGGCGAAGCCAACCCCGGAATGAGTCCCAGCCAGTTGGAAACAAGCAAAAACAAAAACAAAGAAATAATCAATGGCGCGAACCGTCTTCCCCGCGGTCCCATCGTGGCGTCAATTTGATCCAGCAAAGCCGTCACAATCATCTCCAAGACATTCTGAGCCCCGGATGGAACCAGTGTAAGCCGCCTTGTGCCCAAAAATGCAATTACGATGATAATAGCCATTACAATCCAGGTCATGTATATAGTATCCATGTGAACAGTAAATCCGAGAATATTCGCCAGTTTATGGACTCCAACCTCATTTTCCACAATCTCACTCCTTTCTTTGTTAAGATAGTCGCCGTTTGAATAAACTTTTCGAAACAGCAACAACTGCGTTGATGACAATAACCATTTGCAGCGAAAGCAATCCGATAGCCGCTGCCGGAAATTCGATTTGCCGGATCTTTAGCGCCAAAACCAGCGCTAGTAAAATAAAGCCAAACCGAACCAGCCCGCCGCGGCGAATATAGCTTATCGCCTTATCTGGTGACATATCGGCGCACCGTTTTATCCGATAAGCCATCATAGAAAAATTGACCATACTGGCGGTTATTCCCCAGAGTAGCCCGGGCACCGCCGCACCGCGCCCCAAAAAGCAGGCGCAGGCAACCAAAAATACGGCCAATATGCAAATTTGCAAAAATGTGTGCTTTATCTGAAGATCATATTCATCATTATTGGTCACTTTCGATTTCCATCACCCTTTTGTATGTGCTCCACAGGCCGGCTAGCATCCCCAGCACGATGCCGATAATAGTGCACCAGGGAAAAGTATTCAGCCACTTGTCTATGGCTCGTCCGGCAAACAAGCCCACCACGATGGTGGCAGCCATACTAAGGCCAATGGTGCCCACCAGCGAAAAAGCCCCGGAAAGCTGGTTGTTCTTCTTCACCCGCACCACCCGCCTTGCCCCAATATCTGTAAAGTAGTATCTCCGCTTTACCGCCTGCCATGCAAAACCTGGCATTAGCCAATTATTGAAATAATAACTACAAGATCTTCGCTATATTGAAAAAAAATCCTGCATGCCAGTAATGTGCTTTCGTGTTTCCTTAACACAAAATTCACATTTTGTCATTATTCGCTAACCCTTGATTTACCTGACTTAACAGGCCTTTTTTTCTCACCAGCCAGCGATAAATGTATACATAATACTTGTATATACATTTAAAATTTTACACACTTTAGCCCTTGGAAAAATAAAAAAACCTTTTAAACCGTTACCTACAGCTCAAAAGGCCTTGTCGCCTACCATTTCTTTTTCATGTTCAGCCAACTCTTTATTAATCTTTCGATATTCTGTCAAACAGTTGTTTATGACAGCTTCATTCTAAATTCTGCAGGTATATGGTACCGGCCGTTCGGTGATAAGCCCTTTCTTCCAGAGAATAAACTCGACAATTCTCCGGGCCGCCTGTCCATCGCCATAGGGATTACAAGCAGTGGCCATCCGGTGGTATTCTTCATGATTAACCAGCAAAGATCGCGTCTCGGAATATACCCGGTCCCGATCTGTGCCGATTAGCTTCACCGTTCCTGCTGCGATAGCTTCCGGACGTTCGGTGGTATTCCTGAGCACCAATACTGGTTTGCCCAGAGACGGCGCTTCTTCCTGGATGCCACCTGAATCGGTAAGAACCAGATACGAACGGGCCAGAAGATTGGCAAACGGCTGGTAGTCCAGGGGATCTACCAATGAGACTCTTTCAAGGCCCCCCAGCTCAGCCTTTACAACTTCCCGCACCCGAGGATTTCTATGTACAGGAAAGACTATTTCCACATCAGGAAACTCGGTTGCTATATCCCGCAGAGCCTGATAAACGTGCCGCATCGGCTCACCGAGATTTTCACGGCGATGAGTAGTCACCAAAATAATCCGGCGATCTTTAAAGGCCACATTGGCCAACGAAGGTTCACTAAAGCAATAATTATCTTCCACCGTGGCAATAAGCGCGTCAATCACTGTATTGCCGGTTACAAATACCGCCGTCGGGTCTATTCCCTCAGCCAATAAATTATCGCGAGCGCCGACGGTTGGCGCAAAGTGAATGTCGCTCAGCGCTCCTGTCAGTTTACGGTTCATTTCCTCAGGGAAAGGTGAATACTTGTTGTGGGTTCTGAGTCCAGCCTCAACATGTCCCACTGGAATCTGGTGGTAAAAGGCCGCTAGCGACCCGGCAAACGTTGTGGTAGTATCGCCATGAACCAAAACCAGATTGGGCTTTTCCTTGTTCAGAACCTCGTTCAGGCCGTTCATGGCCCGACAAGTAATGTCAAACAGCGTCTGCCCCTTGGCCATGATATCCAGGTCATAATCCGGCGAAATTTTAAATAAGCTGAGCACCTGATCAAGCATTTCCCTGTGCTGAGCAGTAACAGCAACAACAGGAACAATCAGATCAGGGTATTTTGCAAGTTCCAGCACTACCGGAGCCATTTTGATAGCCTCCGGACGAGTGCCAAATATCGTCATGACCTTGATGCGAGGCATGCCCTAACCTCCTTACACAAATATATTACAATGGGCAGGCCTTAGGCCTGCCCGCTAATGGCTTTTTACAGAACCGGCATCTTTTAGTACACCAATTTTCTTGGCACCCAAAAATGCTACGCCCACCAGGGCCACAACAATCAGCACTCCATAGCCGTTGTTAACCTCATTCAACATTATTGCACTAAGACCCAGACAGCCACTGATCACATACATTAAGAGCACTGCCTGTTTTTGGGATAAACCCATCGCCAACAGCCGATGATGCAGATGTCCCTTATCCGGCTTAAAGATCGGGCGCCCGCTGGAATAACGGCGAATAATAGCAAAAGCGGTATCCATTATCGGCAGCCCGAGTGCCACTATCGGCACAATTAGGGCAATGGTCGCGGCACTCTTAACCGTACCTAAAATTGAAACGGCGGCCAGCATAAATCCCAAAAACATGCTGCCGGTATCACCCATAAAAATTTTGGCCGGACTAAAATTATGCTGAAGAAATCCCAGCGCACTACCGGCCAGAGCGGCGGTAAGGATGGCAACCAACCAAAAATTCTGCTGCAAGGCGACCAAAAGAATCGTAAACGATGCGATGGTTGATACACCAGCAGCCAGGCCATCAAGACCATCGATTAAATTAATGGTATTAGTGAGGCCAACCACCCATAACACGGTAATCGGCACAGATAAATACTGAAGATAAATCATATCGCCAAAAGGATTGGTAAGCCACTCGATGCGAATATTAAACATCACCAGCACGAGCGCAGCCAGGATCTGGCCTAAAAGCTTGACCTTCGGCGACATCTGCTTCAGATCGTCGATAACGCCGACAATCAGGATCACCGTACCACCTAAAAGCAGTCCGAGAATTTCGTTATTCACATATACACTGGCCAGTACCGCCAGAACAAATCCCAAATAAATAGCCAGCCCACCCATACGGGGAACAGGCTTGGTGTGTACTTTGCGAGCATCAGGTTTATCCATCGCACCGGCTTTTATCGCGAGATTCTTAATGTGCGGTGTAATGAAATAAGCCACAGCCAATGCGATTGTAAAAGCTACCAAATATACTTGCATCATTACACCTCTTTTCGACGATATTTTTCAATGCTCTCAAGCACCCCAAGTTATTTTACTGCACCCAAGCAAGGTTGTCAAATCGCGCTGGCAGATAAAACCAGACTATAACCTTAGTATTTTAATTACCATCAACTATATGCGCTCTAAATATCGTTATGCCGCCTATTTCCACATTTAAGCGCAATATCCTTTTTTCCTCAGCTTGGCGATATGCTTAGCTACCCAAACCTGTATATCGAAGTCATATTTTTCTGCCAATATATACATCATTGTGAAGCAACACTGGGCAACATCAAGGAGTTCCAGCGCACAGCCCCGCATCACGTCACCGGCACTCAGCTCGCGCTCTTCACCGGATGCGCCGGCCCGTTTACCCAGGTACTGTGTAAGTTCCCCTAATTCCTCCTGGATCTTGCATACCGTGGTCAACAACGTCACCTGCTCAATCGCCAAGCGCGGCAGGTTTAGATATTTAAATGCACCGTCTGTGGCGATGCGGTAATTACGACCGTTATCATACTCATACCCTTTGGACACAAGTTTTTCTAAATGAATATCAATCAAAGAATCAATGTGGATACCGTAAAAGTCTTCCACAACAAAAATCATGGTAACGCACGTCTGTGCCACATCGAGCAGTTCTTCGGCCACATCTGCCAACAACTTCTCCGCCGTCAGCGACGCTGCTGGCGAAACATCTTCATAGGGCAAAAATTTAAGCACCGCCCGGGCAAGTTCCCCGGCTTCCTCCACCGCCTTAAGCATCGTAGACTCCAGTGTCGGTGTTAGCTTAGTCAATCTGGGCAAATAAATACTGTCAATTGGCATAAATTAACCTCTTGCAAACATTAGTGCGCCAGTACCTATATTCGCAGCTTGTACCGAAATCCCTCTGTTGCGGCCAAAATTCTCCTCATTACAAGGAGAATTTTGGCGTAAAACCCATATGGATTATAACACTAAAATAAAACTAAATACTTTCTTCTTCTCCCAAACACCGGCATTCGACACCGGCGCCAGCTAAAAGCTCCATAGCCAACGCGTCAGGATAAGACTGCTGATAAACAATCCTCTCGATACCGGCGTTGATAATCATTTTGGTGCAGCCCGAACACGGCTGATGCGTACAATATAATGTTGCACCCTCAATAGCGACCCCATACAGCGCCGCCTGCACAATAGCATTCTGCTCAGCATGAGTTCCGCGGCAAAGTTCGTGCCGTTCACCTGACGGCACCCCCCTAAGCGTCCTTAGGCAGCCGACCTGCTCACAATGAGGCAACCCTTGGGGGGCCCCATTGTAGCCGCTGGTAAGCACCCGCTTCCCTTTGACGACAATCGCCCCGACCTGGCGCCGCATACAGGTGGACCGGCTGGATACCACTGTACAAATATCCATAAAATACTTATCCCAGGATGGCCGTGTCATATCAGTCACCTACAACTCTTTCACCTGCTGCCGGCAGTGCTGGCAGACAAATTATTTGGTGCCGAAAATCCTGTCACCGGCATCGCCAAGACCTGGTACGATATAGCCGTGCTCGTTAAGCCGTTCATCCACCGCGGCGGCATATATTTCAACATCCGGATGACGTTCGTTGACTGCCCGGATACCCTCGGGAGCAGCCACCAGGCACATCAATTTGATCTGCCTGCCGCCCTTGCGTTTAATCATATCCATAGCAGCGATAGCCGATCCGCCGGTAGCCAGCATTGGGTCAATAATGACAATCTCCCTCTCGGCGACATCAGGCGGCAATTTACAATAATACTCCACCGGCTGCAATGACTCGGGATCACGATATACGCCGATATGGCCGACCTTCGCCGCCGGAATCAGCTTAACAACACCGCTCACCATGCCGAGTCCTGCCCGCAAAATAGGAACAACCGCGAGTTTCTTGCCTGCCAAAGTCTTGCACAAACATTTGGCCACCGGGGTCTCAATCTCAGTTTCAGTCAAGGGTAAGTTGCGGGTAATCTCATAGGCCATAAGCATGGCGATTTCTTCCAGCAACTCCCGAAACTCCTTCGGACCGGTTTTGATGTCCCGCAGCAGCGATAATTTATGCTGGATCAGAGGATGGTCAATGATTCTAACTTGCACCAGCGATCAACTCCCTTTCTATTATTTACCCCAAGTCGGCATAAAGTGGATATTCTCCACACAACTTACCTACCAGGGATACAGCCCGAGCTTTGGTTGCCGCATCTTCCGGATTCTTAAGTACCATGGCGATAATCTCTCCAATAGCAACCATCGCGTCTTCTTTCATCCCCCGTGAAGTGACGGCTGGCGTACCAATACGAACGCCGCTGGTCACAAACGGACTTTCGGGATCAAAGGGAATGGTATTCTTATTGACAGTTACGCCCACATCATCCAGCAGTCTCTCAGTTACTTTGCCAGTAAGCTTCTGATTACGGACATCAAGCAACATCAGATGATTATCCGTCCCGCCGGATACCAGCCTGAAGCCTTCCTGAGTCAGCTTCTCCGCCAGCGCTGTGGCATTTTTCAGTATCTGCGCCTGATAAACATTAAATTCGTCGCTCATCGCTTCTTTAAATGCCACGGCTTTGGCTGCGATTACATGCATTAACGGTCCGCCCTGGGTGCCGGGGAAAATCGCTTTATCAATTGTTTTGGCATGCTCGGCCCGGCAGAGAATCATACCTCCGCGCGGCCCGCGCAAAGTCTTATGAGTAGTCGTTGTGACCACATCGGCGTGTGGTACCGGGGAAGGATGCAATCCTGCGGCGACAAGTCCGGCGATATGAGCCATATCCACCATCATCAACATCCCGGTCTCCCGGGCAATTTCTCCCATCCTGGCAAAATCAAAAGTCCGCGAATAAGCGCTCGCGCCAACCACCAGCATCTTTGGCCGGTGTTTGAGGGCCAGAGCCCGAACCTCGTCATAATCAATGCGTTCGGAAACGGCATCGACGCCATAAGGAACGATCTTATAATATTTACCTGAAATATTAACCGGACTACCATGGGTCAGATGGCCCCCATGGGAAAGATTCATGCCCAAAATGGTATCTCCCGGCTGAAGAAAAGCAAAGTATACCGCAATATTGGCCTGTGCGCCAGAATGCGGCTGAACATTGACGTGGTCGGCCCCAAACAATGCCTTGGCCCGGTTAATGGCCAAAGTCTCAACAATATCGACACACTCACAGCCGCCGTAATAACGGTGGCCGGGGTAACCTTCGGCATATTTATTGGTCAGTACGGAGCCTTGTGCCTCCATGACCGCCCGGGATACAAAATTCTCCGAAGCTATAAGCTCAATCTTATTCTGCTGGCGCGAAAGCTCTAAGTCGATCGCCTGGGCAATTTCTGGGTCAAAACCGGAAAGTACTTTCATGATTTCCTCCTTATGATTAACTACAAATTACACCTATCAGCTACATGGTGGCAATTCATACACGGCCCGAACGCCGCCGATCAACTTTGGTCGGGTAAGAGCTGCGGTCACCGCCGCCTGGCCAATAAATTTCTGCTGCAGGCGGATAGGAACAGCCACCCGTCTGATATGCATTCCAATAAGAGTCGACCCGATATCCATTCCGGCATGAGCCTGGATCGTCTCTACCACCACCGGGTCAGAAAAATCACGCGCAGCTTGGGCGGCTAAAGCTCCACCTGCTCTTGGTACCGGCACCACGCTCACTTCCTCAAGTCCGTATCGCTCAAGAAGCGACCGTTCCACGACAAGCGCGCGATTCAGGTGCTCGCAACACTGAATAGCCAGATAAATCCCTTGTTTCTCACAACTTGTCCGAATTGCGGTCAAGATAGCGCAGGCCACCTCTTCCGATCCGGCCGAACCAATCTTCGCTCCCTGCACTTCACTGGTGCTGCAGCCCACTACCAAAATCTGCCCCGGCACAAGCTTCGCCACTTCCAAAAGCTCTGTAATCGCGGCGTCAACATCCCGGCTGATTGCCTGAAGTTCAATACTCATGGCTACCACTCCCCCGCTGCCGATTATTCTTCCAACCCCTTGATTTTATCAACCCGCTGAGCATGCCGTCCACCGGCAAATTCGGCTGCCAGCCATTTTTCAACAATTGCCAATGCCAGACCGGTGCCAATGACTCTCTCCCCCATGGTCAACACATTAGCATCATTATGCTCGCGCGACATTTGTGCCGAAAAAGTATCATGACAGAGTGCCGCGCGAATGCCCCTGACCTTGTTGGCGGCAATACATACGCCGACTCCCGTTCCGCATAAAATAATGCCCCGGTCACATTCTCCGCCGGTTACCGCCTGAGCGACGGCGCGGGAAATGTCGGGGTAATCAACTGAATCCAGTGAATATGTGCCATAGTCCTTAAAAGGTATTGTCCGTTCCTCCAAGAACTTTTTTATCGCTTCTTTGAGGCGAAAGCCCCCGTGATCACTGCCTATTGCTATCAGCATAATACTTTCTTTCCCCCTTTGCCAATTGACCTTGTTCTACACCAAATCATTTTTTCCTGCTAAATCGGCTATTTTTTGCCAGCCTTTATTCAAAAGCCTGTCTATCTCAAAGGCGGAAGTTTCATAAACCTCGCTACCGCCACCAAATGGATCAAACACATCAATATATTCCCCGGCATACTCGGCCAAAGTATGAACTTTACCGCCAAACTGCGGCGTCAGCTCAAGCAGCGACCGTTTATGCGCCTCGGTCATCACCAGCACAAGATCGGCGGCCTCTATATACTCTGGCTGCACCTGACGGGAGCGGTGGGTCGTTAAATCCAGCCCGCGCTTCGCCAAAGCGGTCTGTGCTCCACCGGAGGCCGGGGAACCCTCATTAGCATAAAGTCCGGCTGACAGCACTTTTATCCGGTCAGTCAAACCGGTTTGGCAAACCTTTTCGTTCAGCAAGGCCTCCGCCATTGGACTCCGGCAGGTATTGCCGGTACAAATCAGCAAAATGCGCAGCATCCCTTACTCCATTCCTCCGTATAATATATCCTGCTATTATTTTACCATATTGAACGTTAAATATAAACTTCATCCACGGCTTAGAACAACGCCGTCCAAAAAACATGAAGCCCCAGAATAATAAGCACCGAACCCCCCACCAGTTCAGCCCGCGCGCCAATAAGATGTCCGAATTTCCGCCCCAGCCCCAAGCCAATTATCGCCATACAAAAAATAACCGTTCCAAGAATAACGCTTAACTTAATAAGGTCAACATCCATCATTCCCATACTAAACCCAACTGCCAGCGCATCAATACTAACGCTTATCGCTAGAATAATCAGCGCCACTCCCTGCAAGGGATTATACGGAGCGGCCGACTTATCAGTCTTGGTAAAAGTTTCTCTGATCATGTTGCCGCCAAGTCCCATCAATATAAGCGCTCCGATGACATTAGCCCAATCTTCCGCCTCGGCTGGCGGCCAGTTGATCTGGTAGGTTTCCACCTGCGCAACAAGCGTACCCATCCAGTGACCGGCATGATATCCGGTGAGGATCAGGACAATATGAAAAACGGCGAATACTAACGCCGCTCTGATGATTATCCTCAACCTGATCTTGGCCATGCCAATCGGAATCGCCACCGATATCAAGTCAGCGCCAAGAGCGCCGCTTAGCACAAACAATTCCAACGCACTCACTGTTCCCACCTCCGCTGATAATGTATATGAGCATATAAGCGAAGATAGTCGTTAACAGTTTTCCTTGTCCCGACATACCATGTACTACATAACCGGTCGGAGGATAAAATGAAACCGATAAATCGGCTGGAATTATTTATTATCTTGCTATCTTTTGTTGGAGACACTCTGCTGTTACTATTATTCTTCAACAGAAGGAACGATGAGCGGTTGGAGCAAGTGAAAAAAGGACAGGACGCGGCCCTTCTGGCGGGAACCATCCAGAATCTAACCGATCGCCTGGAAAAATTGGAAATGGTTATAGATGGAGGTATCGCCCAGCTACCAGAAAACTAAATTACTGCTGCTCCATCCACACTGAGCACCGTGCCGTTGATATATTTGGCGTCATCGGACGCCAAAAAGGCGAACGCTGCGGCAATTTCTTCCGGTGCGCCGAGCCGCCCGGCGGGAATTTTGACCAGAATCTTATCATTCAGCACCTGCTCTGGAATCTTCTTCACCATTTCGGTGGCGATAAAACCAGGAGCGATGCAATTGAACCTGAGCCCGTTCCTGGCCATCTCCTTCGCCCAAGACTTGGTCATACCGATAACGCCCCATTTTGCAGCGGCATAGTTGGACTGGCCCATATTACCGTATATACCGACCACTGATGACGTTGTCAGCACCACCCCCGCCTGCTGCTCCAACATAACAGGCAGCACTGCCGCAGTACAGTTAAAAACTCCGGTGAGATCGACAGCGATCACCTCATCCCAAACTTCACTCGTCATCTTCTTCATCAGCGAATCCCTGGTAATCCCAGCGTTATTAATCAGAACATCAATCCGGCCAAAAGCCTCCATAGCCTGGCGGACCATATTCAGGCAACTGTTCGTATCGACAACCTCCAGCGGCACATAAAAAGCCTCAGCGCCCATAGCTCTGATAACTTCAACCGTTGCAGCCCCGTCCACAACATCAGCCACCACGATTTTGCTCCCCTCCTCGGCGAAACGCAAAGCTGTGGCCTTGCCAATCCCGCAGGCCGCCCCCGTAATAACCACAACTTTATCCTTTAACCCTCGCATGCATTGCCCTCCTGCCACCATCAACGATGTATTCTCTTTTCACACTGTTTCTTCCGCATTTTCGCCGCAAGAGTGCCGAACGGACGAAACTCCGGAGAAAGACGCCGTAAGGGTTAACCGACGGCTATCGTACCGGAGGTAATTCGCATCCCTGCTCACCACTACATTTTAATTATAGTTTTTCCCTCAACACTTCTTTGAGCAGCTCTAACGCACTTTCTCCAGCGGGACTGTTAGTGCTGAGCTCGGCTCAAAATAGGACTCGCGGGGACCGTTCTTTTAAGTCGGTACAACCTTTGATAATCTTCAAGGCATATATTCCCACAAAAACACAACAATCCTGCAAGCTTTCTAAATCTTACAGGATTGATTTTACCTTATCTACGATACGTCTAGGTGCTAGTTGCGGGTCAGGCTTGACTCATTTTCAGCTCCCATCAATCAATATCGACTTTATTGACAACCCGCTGCACGCTTTTGCGCTGCCAGAAAACAACGAGGGTTATCCTCAGCCCGTCTGACTAATTAGTCAATTTCTTGTCACAGCACTGACATACTTTTGTCACATTTCCAAATTATACTTTAAGTAGAGAATAAAAACATTAAGGGAGCTGTTCAGTAATGAAAAATATAGCAAAAAAAATAGTCATTTACTCCATGGTTGGCATTATGCAATGCGGGTTAGGCGCCACAATCTCGGAAGCGTCGGCGAGCCACAACGATGGCCAACAGGGTCAAGCGCGCTATGAAGATCGCCAGCAAAGCCAAAGCAGCTATGAAAGCTACCAACGGGAACAATGGCGAAAAGAAGATGCCCGGCATAAACAAGAACTGCAGCGCCGCCACCAAGAAAGCGACCGGGATTGGCACAATCGCCAGCGCAATGAAAATGACAGGTATTCGCGGGAAATACAGAGCCGCCACCAGGAAATAGACCGGGAATATCACGATCGTCAGCGTTATGAAAATGACCGTCATGAACGGGAGCTGCAGCGCCGCCACCAAGAAAGTGACCGGGATTGGCACGAGCGTCAACGTTATGAAAATGACCGTCACGAACGGGAAATGCAACGCTACCACAATGAAGGCGGCCGGGATCATCAACGCTATGAAAGTGAACAGCGCGACCAGACAGTTCATGTCCTTGAAGCAGCAGCAATTCTTTATCTGCTTTTTGACAGATAAATCGGGAACAAAACAAGAGGCCGGGGGGCTACCCCCGGCCTCTTGTTTGAGAAAATCTCCTTTATTTACGAAACGGCACACAACGCTTCAGCGGCAGATTGCTTTGAACGACGCAGCTGCGGGTTTATCAACGGCCGGGAAGATTGAGTCCGGGAATAGACTCTAGTGTCCCGTCATAGGACGTTGCGGGAGGCTTTACCCGGTCTGGCTGCAACTCTTTTGTCACTTCACTGTGCGGCGAATGATGCAATTCGTTAGCCACCTCGGCGATGTCAGACCTCTTTCCGGCTGCTGCCGGTGACGACATGAACAGCATCAGACCCACAAGAGGACACAATAATAACACAAGGATTTTCCCTGGTAAATTTCTCATATCAATTACCCCTTTTCTTTGCCACCGTCTAACGTGACGTTCATTATAACAGGCAGCCCCGCACACAGTCCACGGACAAATTATTCCTTCAAACTGTCGACAGCTTCCATTCACGCGGACGGGTTGCCGTCCCGGCACGTTCGTCACCAGCAAGCAACTTAGCCGAAAAATCCGACTTTGGGCGGGCTATTAAGAGCATCTATCGATGCATATCGCCTCGGATAATAACATGACAGAATGGCATAATATCTTCAGCTGCTATTCGCCAAAGGAGAACGCCATGAAAACAGATGTTTTTTTCCGAGCAATATCCGCCGGCTTCTTGTCCGCCGTTATTTACGCCTTCGTCGAATTATTGGCACTCCAAGCGGGAGTTATGCATACCTCGGTCTGGAAAGCGGCGGCGGGAATGTTTTTACCTGCCGATCAAATTGCCACTCCGCTCGGTACTTTGATCGGGTTAATCGGCCACTTGGCGATTGGCGGCTTGTGGGGAATAGTATATTATGTTTTATTGTTATATATCGGGATAAGCAGAAGCGTGTACAAAGGCGGATTAGTGGGGATCTATCTTTGGCTTTTTGGTACCGTGATGATGAGGCTGGGGGTAACAAGCTATGTATATTTTGACATTACCGAACAGCTCGGAGCAATGCTTGGTTCGATGATTTTTGGCTTGTCACTGGGCTTTTTACTGCCGCGCTTCGCGCTAAGGGGTGTTTCTGAGTCCAATCCCATCTTCAGAGGTTCACTCGCAACGATGATTGCTCAGCCGGCATTTAAACCGGCACACGATACAGATGACAACGACACCGGCAACAGTAAGCCATAGTCAACGCCATCACCCTTCATTCCGTTATCTTGGCAAAACAACTAATGCCTAAAACAAACAACAATGGCCCCTTTCAAATGCGGGCCATTGTTTTATTATGCATATTCCGTTTACATCGGCTTATAAAATAGCGTTAATCCAATTTAGCTTCACTTAAAAACTTTGTCATTGGAATCTATCAACTCGACAAATGTCCCTACCAGATTAGGGTCAAATTGAGTTCCCGCACAGCGCTTAAGCTCAGCGATCGCCTCGGCCGCACAAACAGCTTTTCGATAAGGACGGTCATTGGTCATGGCATCAAACGCATCGACAATCGCCAGCATTCTACAGGCCAGGGGAATCTCTTCCCCGGCAATCCCCAGAGGATAACCTCTTCCGTTCCACCATTCCTGGTGCTTGAGTATCAGGTCAGCAATCGGCACTAAATCCGGCGCGGATTTAGCAATGCGGTATCCGATCTCACAGTGCTGGCGCATTATGCTATATTCTTCTTCCGAAAGTTTGCTGGGCTTAAAAAGAATATTATCAGGTATTCCCACCTTGCCGATATCATGAAACCGCGCTAAAAGGCGAAAATCGGCAATACTCTGCTTAGGCAACCCAAGGGCGTTTGCAAATGAATCCATCAGCGTCTGCAGCCGGTCGCCATGTCCTTCAGTAATAAAATCCCTGGCCTCAAGAGCTTTCACCAGCGCCTGAACAATCGCGCTTCTGGCGCTTTTTTGCTGATGAAGCTTTTCTCTATACATATTGTTATCCGCTTCTTTATATAATGCGTTCATATCAACAGGCAACTCTCCACTAACGGCAAAGCCCATCGACAGGCTGATAGGAACAGTCGGATTTTTCTTATTGTAATTATCGATTTTATCACGAATCTTGTGACACTCTTGTTCAAATATCTGCAGCGAATTATGTTGAAGCAATACGGCAAACTCATCCCCGCCGATTCTGGCGACAAGATCGTCAGATCTAAAACAACTTCTCAAAATTTTCGCAACCGCTTTTAAAATAATATCACCCATGTTGTGGCCCAGTGAGTCGTTAATTATTTTCAGTCCATCGACATCGCAAACCATAAGTCCCGCAGAGCCGTTGCGCATTCCACCAAACCGTTTCATTGCCTCTTCAAAAAAGGCCCGATTATATAGTCCGGTTAAAGCATCATGAAGACTTAGGTGCTTTAACTGAATCTCCATCAACTTTCTGTCGGTTATATTGCGGATTATGGTTAATGCTTCTCCCGTCCCGCTGCTAACAATCCTGGCTTCATAATAATCTGTTTTCCCATGCATAGGAATTTGGTACTCAAGGGTTGCGACATTATCTGTATCAAAAACCATTTGAACATTTTGCATAATTTTACTGGCGACCTCTGTTGGAAAAACTTCAAAAATGGTTTTCCCCAATGACTGCCCGGGCAGAAAATGCAGTTGTTCTTTTCGGCCCTTAAAATCGAAAAATGTTCCTTCTCGGGTGATGACGAACATAGGGTCTGGAACAGCGTTTATTAGTGCCCGGTTGCTTTCTTCCGAAATGCGTAGCGCTTCCTCGGTTTGCCGGTGTTCCTCGAGTTCATTTTTGTAAACTGAAATAAGTGTCGCGTTATCAAGCGCGATGGAGGCTATCTCCGCAAATTGGCTAAGCAGTAAAATGTCCTGCTCGCTGAATTTCCTGTCCGAGTCAACAAACGCCAGGCCAAAAACCCCTGTTGTCTTACCTGCGGCTTTTAGCGGCACATAAGTAATGGAATGCAGCTGATCATAAAGCGGGTCGGTCAGACGGTGCTCCCAGGTACTATAGTCATCCAAGATTACGATATTACCGCTATTATAACCCTGCCCCGCAAGCCCGTCGGTAATTTTGATTTCCTTTTTAAAATCCTGGGTGAAAAATCCCAAATTAATTTTTCTGGTAAATATGCCCTTATCCTCATCTACCAGATCAATACTGCCATGCGGAGTCCCGATAAGCTCGGTTGCAGTGGAAACAATCATCGCTAGCAACTCATCAAGGTCCAGCCTATTCATCAGCCCCAGTGCCGTATCGTGCAGCGAAGACAAAACAATATTTTGACGATGGATTTCCTCTTCATTCGCCATCAGTTGATTAAATTGCTGGCGCAGTTCCTCTTCCGAAGCCGTCAATTCCTCATAGGCTACAGTTAGATCCTCATTCTTTGTATGAAGTGCTTTTTCCGACTCGGCAAGCGAACTGTGTAACTCGGCATTGACCAGCGCTATCGTTGCCAGCTCTGTGAACTTATTCAATAAGGTAATTTCCTCAGCGCTGAATTTCCGCTCCGGATCCACAAAGGTTAGCGCGAAAACACCAATTACTTTGCCTTCTACCTTTAATGGAACCTGGACAACACTGTGCATACTGTCAAATAGTTCGCCCGGCAACCGGTTTTCCCACGTGCTGTAGTCATCGATAACCAAAGTCTTACCGCTTTTATAACCTAATCCTACAAGTCCCTCCGTTGCGCTAGTCTGTCTTTTTATATCCTGCTCAAACATCCCTAGACCAACTTGCTCGACAAATACTTCTTTTTCTTCGTCCAATAAATATATCCAGCCATGCGGAGTACCGATCAACTCAGCCGCACTGGAAATAATCGTCCTAAGTACATCATCGATGTCCAACCTATTCATTAGTCCCAGCGCCGTTTCGTGCAGCGAAGACAAAATTATATTTTGACGGTTAATTTCCTCTTCTTTATTAATCAGTTGCACAAATTGCTGCCTAAGTTCCTCTTCTGAGGCGGTAAGTTCCTCATTGGCTAGAGTTAGATCTTCATTCTTTGTATGAAGTGCTTTTTCCGATTCGGCAAGCGAACTGTGTAAACCGGCGTTGACCAGTGCAATTGAGGCCAGTTCCGCGAACCTGTTCAATAAGCTAATTTCCTCGGTGCTGAATCTCCGGACAGGGTCCACAAGCGTCAGGGTAAAAATACCAATTAGTTTACCTTCGGCTTTAACGGGAACCTGGACAACACTGTGCATATTGTCAAACAAAGAGTCCGGCAACCGATTTTCCCAGGTGCTGTAGTCATCAAGGACAATAGTTTCGCCGCTTTTATAGCCTAATCCGGCAAGTCCTTCCGTAACTTTGATCTGTCTTTTTGTTTCCCGCGCAAAAATTCCCAGAGCAACTTTTTCGACAAATACTTTCTGTTCTTCGTCCAATAAACATATCCAGCCATGCGGAGTGCCAATCAACTCAGCCGCACTGGAAACAATCGTCATAAGTACATCATCAATATCTAGCCTATTCATTAGTCCCAGCGACGTCTCATGGAGCGAAGACAGAATGACATTCTGTCGGTTAATTTTTTCATCATTGGTCATCAGTTGATTAAATTGCTGCCTAAGTTCCTCTTCTGAAGCCGTCAGCTCCTCATAGGCTGTCGAAAGATCCTCATTTTTCTTCTGAAGTTCTTTTTCCGACCCGGCAAGCGAATTGTGCAACTTGGCATTAATCAATGCAATCGAGGCCAGTTGGGCGAAACCGTTGAAAAATTGCATCTCTTCCGGAGAAAAACAGCGTGGTTCATCAAAAAAGTCGATACCGATAACGCCCAGAACTTTTTCCCCACATTTTAAGGGGATACCAGTGCAAGTATATAGAGAATCCCAGATTGGATCAGCCACTCGGCCTTGCCACTTAGAATAATTTTCAATGACCACTGGCTGTCCGGTCTGAGCAGCCCTGCCTGCAACACCCTCGCCCATTTCCAGAATATACCCGACCGAATTAAATCGCCCTGAGCCAACTCGCATTTCCAGTACGCCGCGCACTTCGTCCGTTAAGTATAGATAAGCGTCGTTGGTGCCAAACAGTTGGCAGGCATGGGCGACAATTGACTTGAATAGTTCGTCTAGATCAAGCTCTTGCAACAAACCGGTGCTCACTTCATACAAAGAAGTCAGATATTCGTTAGCCTTCTTGAGTCCAGTGGTTATTTCATTATGATCATGCAAATTTATATTGGCGCTGTTTCCCGCCAACCCTCTGTTGCCCTCAAATTCAAAATAAACAGAATTGACCGACTGTAAAAATTTCTCCAGGTGGGTAGGAACCGCATCCAACCCCAAGTCTTCTTTTAATTGTCTTTGCAAAAGCTTGTGCATTTTTTCCATCTTGAACCTCGCCATCAAGTAGTCATAATAATAGCCTTGGTTTAATTATCGACAATACTTGGGCTATCTCGAAATAGCCACCATCACTCCATGGCTCCATCTACAACGGTAATCTTTCATAAAATCAGTCCTCGGCCGATCTACGCCCCGACTGCAACCATGGCCTATTCTCCACCGCTACCTCTTTGGTAACCAGAAGAGTGCTGGCGACATAATATGTAACATAACAACTTAAAAAGGAATGATCATTATGCTGAGAAAGTATTTCCGCCGCCGTAAGGAAGGCCCGGCACTTGTTGACTGGTATAATGGTAATAACGACAGGCAGGCTGTCTGTTCCCCATCATGTATGCCCTTCTGCTACCCTGCGGCAATGCCGGCATATACTCCAGGCTGTTATCCTTCTTCCCAGATAATTTGTCCTCCTTATAGCGGCCATCCGGCTGGTTCACCGAAAAAACGGCGTCCATGATAATAATTTCCCGCTACCGGCAATACAGCACCCCACACCAAAAGCTGAATATTATCTAATTTTTGTATAATTAGATTACTTTTGTCTAAAACCTTCTTAGCAGAAGGCTTTTCTTTTATTTCCCATTTTTTTTGCTAAATCAGGGCAAACAATGCTGACTATCCTCGCTTTTTGACGAAAAAAATCACTTTACACACTCAAGCGCCAGAGGGGCTAAAAACAGGCAAGCCCGAATCGCTAGGCAATACGGACTTGTTGGTGGAATTATAAGCATGACGAAGCACCTTTGAGACAGACTCCTCTTAAGTGTTATAATACCTTTAGCAACTCAAAGAGGTGATTGGTATGAAAAACACTGAGCTCAGCGAAGAAGTTAAAGAAATATTAATTACCAGCATCCAAGACTTTTTCCTGAGTGAAAGAGCAGAAGAAATCAGCAATTTTCAAGCCACAATAATTCTAGACTTTATGCTAAGCAGTATTGGTCCCTTAATTTATAATCAGGCGATAGCCGATGCCCATGCGTTGATGAATGACAGGATAGAAGACCTATACGGCCTTGAAAAGCGCCCCCGGTGATACAGGCTGGGGCGATAAAGGCCCATCTGCGTTGTTGAAAGCGATCGCATCGGCGCTGAAGCACCGTGCGCCTGCTTTTCAGAGCGTTTGCTAGCGTACACCAGTACGCGTCGGTCGATCACTTGCCATCCTTGGCGTGATCGACACTAGGTCATCCAGTACGCGTCGCAGCACGCTCTTCCGGTGCGGCTCGCACACTGTTCGTGAGAATTTCGCCTACAGCAATGTACGCTGATAAAACTGACGAAATCAGAACGTGCATCTGGACCTTTCTCACCAGCCTGTGGCTTTGCTCAAAAAAACTGATCTCAAAGAAGCTGTTACACTGCCTATTGGGATACGATTGGAATTGTAATTGTGAATGTGGTTCCCTTGCCTACTTCGCTGGTGGCTTTTATTGTCCCGCCATGTTTTCTTATAATATCATAACTGACACTTAACCCAAGGCCTGTTCCTTTCCCCACATCCTTGGTAGTAAAGAACGGCTCAAATATCCTGTTGAGAATTTCCGGAGCGATTCCGCCGCCAGTATCGGCGATAGATACAAAAATATTATCCTCGTCAACCCATGTTTTAACCCTTATCTCACCCTGTTTATTAATGGCCTGCGCAGCATTTACCAATATGTTCATAAAAACCTGGTTAAGCTGGCCGATATTGCACAGGGTCGTTGGAATCTGACCAAATTCTTTTACAAGCGTCGCCTTATACTTGATTTCATTCCAAATTATATTTATCGTGCTTTCCAGCCCCACGTTTATACTGGCCGGTTTTCTCTCGTGCTCCGTTCTGGCAAACCCCTTTAAGTCCTGGACGATATTTTTCACCCGGTCCGCTCCGTCCCGGGTCTCCCGAATAAGCGCTGCGGCATCATTAACAATATAATCAATTTTTAAAAGACGTCTGCTTTCTTTCAACCTATTGAACAGCGACGTCCTTTTTTCATCGTCCGGTTCCTCGCGCGTCGCCTCCAACTCAGCCATTAATTCTTGCTGACCCTTGATATAGGTGACTACCTTTTCAATGTAATCCCGCAAAGTCACCAGATTGCTGATTATAAAGCCCATTGGATTATTGATCTCATGGGCCACCCCGGCTGCCAGCTGCCCAATACCTGCAAGCTTCTCCTGTTGGATCAGTTGCCCTTGGGTATGCTGCAGTTCTTGCAAAGTCGCCTGCAGTTCTTCATTTCTTTCGCTAAGTTTCTTTTCCAGCGCTTTTTGCACCAGAATATCCTTCCGCGCGTCAATAAAACTATTAAACAAGGTCCCTAGCTGTCCTATTTCATCATTGCTCCTGATATCAAGCTTTTTGTCATCGCCAATATCTCCGTGCTGCAGGGCAGTAAATGTATCAGTAACTTTTTTAATTGGAAAAACAATTCTTCTGGAAACAAAGACCGCAAAAACTCCGGCGACAACCAAACAAACTACCAGCAGTGCGACTAAAGCAATCATTACATAAATAATCTTTTGATATATCGCCCTTAATGGAGTAATACTGGCAATAGTCCAGTCAGACTCAGGCAACTTTTCATAGTTAACCGAATACTCTTCGCCGCCCAGAGTTTCAATAAAGTTTCCCCGTCCACCGGTAAATTTATCGGAAAACCTGGTGGAAATCTGTTGCCCGACATATGCCGTTTCCGGGTGATAAATAATATGGCCGCTCGGATCAACGATAATATAGTAACCGGCATCCCCTAGATATTTAAAGAAGTCATTGAAATAGTTTATATCATAACTGACAATTAAAACCCACATCGGCCCACCGGCGCTACCCTGATCGCCCCCATACAATAATTTTACCGCATTGATCACATACTTGTGTTCCGACTTAAGATTAATATTCCTTTCGATGCCGCTCCAATAAACATTTGACTTTGACAGCTCTGCCGCCCGGCAGAGCTCATCTTTAAGCTGGATATTGGTTTTACTGATATCCAAAGTCTCCCCCACATGATAATGCACATTACTATTTGAAAATATGTCTATTGACACCAGCCCGGTAAGGTTTGTATAACCACTGAGGATGTATCCGATCTTAGCTTGAGTCAAGAGCTTATTATAGGTTGAATCGGCGCTCTTATCATGAAGCAAAACATCCTTGATATCTTCGTTCCCTGACAAATTGGCAATAAGATTCTCCACATCTCCCATTGTATACTGAAGAAACAGCCGTTTCTCCCTGACAATACCGGCATGGTAAGTATCAATATCATCTTTTAACACATGATAGGCCATATTCATAAAGAAAATACCAAAGGACAATAGTGGAACCATCCCGATAAGCAGCGCATACACTAAAAATTTTCCTGTTATCCCTTGGGTAAAATACTTTCTCAAACCACTCATCCCTTCGGGGCTGACCGTTTATAAATCCTTTTTCGTTATCAGCTTCACAGGAATATAGGTTTCTTGGTCAACCTTCCCGCCATTTATCAATTGCAATGCGTCTTTTACACCCATATAACCTTGAACATCCGCCTGTTGGTCAATCGTCGCCGCTATCATTCCTTCCTTGATAGCCACCCGAACCTCGGCAAGATCATCAAACCCGGCGACAAGAACATTTTTTCTTCCGGTATCTTTTAAATATTGAGTCAAACCCAACGCCATCATATCATTGGCGCAGAACACCGCTCCTATATCCGGGCGTTTCTTAAACATCGAAGAGGCCACCGTATAAGCCTCATCAATCTTCCAGTTGGCTGTCTCCTTATCCACTACAGTTATATTGGAATTCTCGGCAAACGCCCGCAAAGCGCCTTTTTCTCTTTGCTGGGCATTATCTGCATCTTTGATGCCTTCAATAACGGCAACTTTTGTCGGCGTAGTAATCCTATCGGCAATATATTTGGCTGACAAGTACGCTCCGTCATCGTTCTTGACACTTATAAAGGGCACGCCAGTCAAGCCGCGTTTCTCGCAAAGCGAGGCATCAAGCCGGTTATCGATATTCACTATTACTATTTTTGAATCCTGGGCTTTTTTCAATATATCCACCAATTCAGTGGAGCTTCCCGGGGCGATAACTATTGCATCAACCTTCATGTTGATCAACTCATTAACAATTTCAATCTGTTGTTCGATTGAAGTTTCCATGGCTCCGGTCTTAACAATCAACTCAATCCCAAATTCTTTCTCCGCTTTTCGCGCGCCTTTTTCCATTTCAATAAAGAAAGGATTGGTCAAAGTCTTCATTACCAACGCAATTTTTAACTTCTTGGCTTGAGAAGCCGATTGCTGATCAACAGCAACGCCATTTTGCGTCAAGCCCTCATTGGCACCGTTACTGCCACAACCCGCAGAAAACAGGCCGGCAATAAAAATACAAATAACCAAAATAATACTTTTCTTCATCTTCAACCATCCTTCTGGAATTAATTGGAAATAAATGGCTGCAACTGTGTTCCGGCGCTCAAATCTTGTTTTGCTATATAATCCTTTCTTGACAGTAAAACATAAATCCTTCACGCCGCCGGAAAAAAGTAATCACACGCCTGCCAATATTTCATTTTTATAAATCCATTTATTTCCCATAATTGCAAAAAGGACGTTTGTCTAATATTGTCGAATATTGTCGGATGAACAGTAAGAGAAAGGGGCCTTACGACATGAGCGAATTTCAGAATATTATTGACTCTGCTGCTAAATATCAAGCCCTCATGCCGCTTGACTGCTGTATTATGATCTGCGATGCCGCAGGAATGATCGTTAAATTCTTGCCGGCTAAAACCTTTGACATGGGCGTTAGAGAAGGCAACAAAATCGCTGTCGGTGGATCGCTGGACCAGTGTCTGCGGTCGCAGCAGGAAATACGCACAACCCTTAAGAAAGAGCTCTATGGCGTAGCCATAAGAGCAATCTCCGTCCCTGTGCGGGAAGCAGGAAAAGTGGTTGGGGCAATGGCGACAGGAACCAGCCTAGCAACTCAGGCAACATTATACGACTCTGCTCAAACCATTGCCGCCACCGCCGAGGAAATTACCGCGACAACACAAGAACTGGCGGCTACGGCCACCACTCTTGCCCAGGACTTGGATTCATTAAAAGGCGCCGGAGAACGTGTAATCGCAAACATTAAGAAAACGGATAACATATTACAATTTGTTAGCAATGTCGCAGCAAATTCCAATTTACTTGGTTTAAATGCCGCCATCGAAGCCGCTCGGGCCGGAGAACACGGCCGGGGCTTTGCAGTCGTGGCCGAAGAAATCCGAAAAATGGCGGACAATAGCGCTCAATCGGTAAAGGATATCAAAGTTATCCTGGCTTCCATTCAAAGCGAAACTACCGGAATAGTTCAAACCATTGCCCAAACCGCCCAGCTAGGTGAGCGCCAGGCAGCGGCTGCAGAACAAATATCCTCTTCCATGGAACAGCTCGCTGTTTCGGCTATCAATGTGGAAAAGATTGCTGAAATCGTATAGACGACAATCCCCTGAAGACTGGCACAAAATATTACCACCACTTTCCCCAGGCAATGCCCCTGTAAAGGCACCAAACAAAAGGCCTCTCGCATATTAATCCGCGAGAGGTGCTATTTTTTTATGCTCAGCGGCAAGATCCAATGGATTTTTTCTGTCATCATTTCCCCTTGTCACAGAACAGCTAAGTATCTTTCAAAGAATCTTGCAAGCATATCTTATACCCAGACCATTGCCATTTAGCAACGGAGCCTGCCGCCACATCTGTCCCTGTCGATTTCATATTTCCAGTCGTCAGTCCAGGTTAAAAGAGCAGCCTTATTTGGCCACTCTCGACACATTCCGCCGTCACCCGCACAAAAATTCCCCTCAATAACCATCTATCGGAAAAATGATACCGGGTGAATCACATGATCATCCTTGGGATTGAACCCGGCCAAAATTCGATCTTGCAGCAGGGCGCAGCGTTGAACACTATACGGCCCGAACCGCTGCCGGATACTGTCGATAGCCCCTTCCAGCGCCTCTTCTTCGCCCCTGCCCCGACCGAACAGGCTAAGCTGCAGCTTAGTGCCAGCTGCCACCAAATTGGCGCCACGAACGCCAATGCTGCGGATGGATTTATCCCAGCAATAACTTTCCTTGAATAGCTCCAGCGCTTTCCTGGCAATATCAGTTGACACAAATGAAGGCTCAAACAATTTTCCCTGTCGCTCGAAGGTTAACAACTCTGTGTTTCGTACATGAATAGCCACAGTCGTGCATTTCAGCCCATGGCGGCGCAGCCTGGCCGCCACACTCTCCGCCAGCACAAAAATGATTAACTTCACATCTTCATCATTTACTAAATCTCGGGGTGTCGTGGTACTATTGCCCACAGATTTAATAAAACTCGCCTCGCCAACTTGCCTGACAGGGGATTCATCCAATCCATTGGCAAAGTGCCACAGTGTCTCACCCCAAACGCCCAGTAGCAGCTTAAGTAGCCTTATATCACGTCCGGCCAAATCCCCAATAGTAAACACCGCCCTATTCTCGAGCTTTCTCTGCGTCGAACGACCGACATAGAGCAGTTCCCCCACTGGCAGCGGCCATACTACTTCGCGAAAGTTCTCCGCAGTTATAACCGTCGTGGCATCTGGTTTTTTCATATCACTACCGAGCTTAGCAAATATCTTATTAAATGACACGCCAACAGAGCCGGTAACACCCAGCTCTTCCCTGAGCCGCCGCCTAATGGTATCCGCGATCAATACACCCTCACCCAGCAGCTCTTTTGACCCGGTCACGTCAAGCCAGGCTTCATCAATGCCGAAGGATTCTATCTGGTCCGTAAACTCCGCGTATATGTTGCGGGCCAAGCGGGAAAAGCGCAGATACTTGCGATAGTCCGGCGGCAAACAGACAAGACCGGGACACTTTTGCCTGGCCTGCCAGATAGCCTCACCGGTCTTTACGCCATAGCCTTTGGCAAGACTATTCTTGGCAAGAATAATGCCATGGCGGGCCTCGGCGTCACCACTCACCGCGACAGGCAGCCCACTGAGATCCGGCCGGTAAAGACACTCGACCGACGCATAGAAATTATTCAGATCAACATGCAAAATAGTCCGACTCATGACCTCGCCCCTCACAAACATGCGTTCGTATTATCAGTATAATATCGAACATACGTTTGTGTAAAGGAGGGTATTTTCTGGAAATCTTCTGATAGAACCGAAAAAGGCTTAGCACCAAAGCGCCATCTGGCACGTTCGCACTAAGCCTCAGCTTGCTTATTGACAAAACCCAGGCTGAGGAGAAAGGTCCAGATGCAAGGCGCACCGGAAGAGCGCGCCGCGACGCGTACCGGTGTACGCTAGCAATCGCTCTGAGGAGCAACGACGCAGATGGGCCTTTCTCGCCAGCCGACAGACTTAGTCTGACATTCCGGCTAACGCCTCACCAATCCTCTCAACATCCTCCGGTGAAGCATAGGTAATAAACGCGCGGTAAGCACCTGCCGCTTCCTCCTTACGACCAACCTTGGCACAGGCCCTGGCCTTTTCATAATAGGCATCGGCATACTTCGTCTTCAGCGCGATGGCCTGATTGAAATCCGCGATCGCCTGATCCGGCTGGGCTTTTACGGCATAAGCCACACCGCGGTCATAATAAGCTTCCGCGCATTTCGAGTCCAGCGCAATGGCCTGATTATAGTCAAGCATCGCCCGATCAAAGTCTTTTTCTGCGGCATAAGCCTCACCCCGGGAATAATAAGCTTCAGATGACTTCGGATTGAGCGCTATGGCCTGATTATAGTCAGCAACAGCTACAGCAAATTGTTTCTCAGCGGCGTAGACTTCACCCCGGCCAACATAGGCGAGCACAAGCCTCGTATCCAGCGTTATAGCCTGATTATAGTCGGCGATAGCCGCAGCCAGTTGTTTTTGGCCTTCGTTGGCTGCACCTCGGGCACAGTAGACCAGCGCAACATGGGCAGTCTCATTCTTGGGAATCAGCTCAATAACTTGACTAAAATTCGTAATCGCCCGATCAAACTGTTCTTTCTTACTATAGGCTATACCGCATTCAAAATAAGCAGTCGCATTTTTCGGATTTATCTCTATGACCCGCTTGCAGTCATCAATAGCCATATCCAACTGCCCCGTTTCAGCATAGGCTATACCTCGGTAATAATAGACAGCTTCGTCATTCTCGCCAAGGGCGATAGCCTGACTATAGTCGGTGATGGCCTCAGGCAACTGCCCGGTCTGATAATAGGCCGAGCCGCGATTGTAATAAACAGCCGTATTCTGGTCGCCAAGGTCGATGGCCTGGCCATAGTCAGCGATAGCCTCAACATACTGCCCTGAGTGATAATAGGCCAAACCACGGTTAAAATATGCCGAAATATACTTCGGATCCAGCGCGATCACCTGGCTATAGGACCTGATGGCTCCGGCAAGATCATGGTTGACTTGTAAGCCATATCCCTGTTTAAACCACTGCTCAGCCGTCAGGGCGTTACCGGCTGCCGGACTCGTCAGGCCAAGAGTTAACCCCAATACCACAATCAGCAACCACAGTCCCCGCGCTCTCATGTTGGCATTATCCTTCATTTGTCCCTCCTGCAGCTATATACGTAAGCCTGTCTCAATTACAGCAGACACGTTCCGTCAAGAGCCATCAGCGCCAAACCGTTTCCTTTTGCGCTGCAGTTTACTACTTACAGTATAATCTTATCATTGAATCCAGCTTTGCTCCAGCAAAAGATCGCAGACCGTCTACCCGCCCGCTCTTGAGCAGATGGGCCTTTATAGCCAGCCTGCTTTGCGCGCTAAGCCATCAAAGTAAAAACACTAATCTCCGGTGGACAGCCAATTCGGAAGGGAAACCAATGTCCTACCCCACTGCTTACATAGCCGTAGACACCGCCTTCGCTGTATAGCCCGCGCATATAGTGGAATGGCGTGAGCAGCGATCTTCCGGCGATTATCACCTGTCCGCCATGGGTATGGCCCGCCAGGGTTAACGGTATTCTTGCGGCAAACCCATCAAAAAGAACATCCGGATGATGCCCAATTAAAACCTTAAAAGCGCTCTGTGGAACAGCCTGATTAGCTGCCGAAAAATACTGTTTACGCTTGTTATCATCTACTTTAATACCATTGTGGGCAAAGTCCGCCCAAGGATAGTCCACCCCGATGAGATATAAGGGCCGTGGCCCCGGCACTATCAGCTTATGAATATTATCCATAAGAACTATCCGGCTGCTATCCAGCTCGGCGCGAACCAACCTGGCATTGTGGAAATAATCATGGTTCCCCATGCAAAAATAAATTCCGTGCGGGATTGATGGTTGAAGTTCGTCAAATTTATCAATAGCCGGCTTTAGTAAAGCCAGATCATCAGTAAAGTCTCCGGTAATAACCACCAAATCAGGCTTCTCTTTAGCAAGCAAGCGAAGGACTGTGTCAAGCTTCGCTAAATCAAAATAGGGACCCAGATGGATATCGCTAACCTGGCCGATTTTAAATCCGCTAAGGTTATGAGGCAGTTCCGGCATAACGAGCGAGTGACGCCGGACAACCATAGCAGTTTGAGCTTCATAAATTCCCTTTGTACCAATTCCGAAGGCAATCAGTGGCGTGGCAGCTAATGATCTCTGCAAGAAATTCCGCCGAGACATGCCCGAGACTGAGGAACTAGTCTCAGGCGTGTCTGCCCTACGATTACTTTTTAGCAACCTATGCGCTACGTATATTAGCGGCTGAAGAATGAGCAGTATCAGTTGCCCGAATAGCCAGATCAAAGCGCCATAAACGAAGAACCGAAAACCCTCAACTTCTGGAACCACGAAAGGCGGATGTCGCGACAAACTATAGACGATAGCCAAGTTTGTTTCCGCAGCGAACAATAGCCAACTGTACTTTACCATGCGAATACGGTAAAACGGAAATAGGCGCGATAGCAACCGATAGTTCAACCAGCTAACAAATGTAATTATCGTAAGCACTATTAATATCGTATAAGAAAACCCCATGAATACCTCCTGAGATTAAATCATCTATCCCCAAGCTTTTCCGGACGTTGACAGTTATTACCCCAGCCTGCCACCACAAGTGTTGCCTTTAGTGGAACTATGCTTTGAATAAGGCTTTGTCTGCAATTAATCGTTGTTCACTCCATCAATTATTCTACCATATTATGTTATAAACTCCAAAGGACTTCGGACCACATCTCCAGACGCCGGTTAATTTGAAAAACTACTGGCAACTTTTCAGTGCCATCAAGCAGATCAGGGCAAAGAAAAAGTCAGCACGCCCAGCATACTGACTTCTTTTTCAACTACAACCCTTAGCGACTCCACCAGGACAAGAAGAAAGAGTCATGATTAGAGTAGCTTTCGTGGTCATCACGAATGAAGACAAAAGCTCCATTGTGCATAAATCCCACACTGACCAATTGATCTGAATCATTGTAAAACAGTACAGCATTCGTTATGCGATGACCATGATATCCGAAGCTCTCGCCATACCACCTATAGGCATGTAGTCCGGGAAATCTTTCAGCCCAGCCACGGTCATAAATACGCTCACTATGACGGTCATGATGCTCGCGCCACATAAAGGGCAGCGACGCATCGTCGTCTCGGCTTTCCGAGTGTCGCCAAGCATCACTTTGGTATGCTGAATCGGACCAATCGTGGTGGTGTTCCGAAGCATTTACTACTGGTGAAGATAGAGCTAAGACAAAAACGGCAATAAGTAGCAGCAACATCTTTTGCATGTAAACAGCCTCCCTTTCATAGTTCCATTGTACCCATTTAATTTGACAATAGTATGCTTAAACTGTGACAAATTTGTGAACTTATTATTTGCAGCAATGGCCGCCGCTATCGATTTGTCAATAGCGGCGGCCATTTAGTTTCCCCAGTGGGGAAATCACTATTCCTTTACTTTCAGGCACCCCAAGCCTACTCAGGCTTGGTTTTTTTCAAATAGCTCCGCCAAGTGATGCACCAGTCCTCGGGGCGGTCAAGCACCGAATAATCGATCTTGTGGCAAACACTATTATGCGGCGCAGTCTTTACGATATCCGGATTTTCCCGGGCTTCCTGCACAACATGCCCAAGCGTTGCGCAGTATTCCTCCAGTTCGGTTTTCGAATAAGATTCGGTTGGTTCGAGAGTAACCGGCGACGGAACAAGATACGGATGGTGGCTGGTCCACATATGCAGTCCAAAGTCCGGCATCCTGTTCTGGATGTCTTCAACCTCCACCCCGGTCTCCTGCTTTAACGCTTCGAAGCTGTAGCGAATCTGTTCAATAGGCTGTTTATCCCTGACATAGGGAGCATCAGCACCTTTTATCTGCATAATTTTGCTGTACAGGTAATTATTGTTCAAAACCGACACCTTCGCAGCTTCATACAGACCTTCGGCCCCCAGGCTCATTATCCAGGAGTACGCCTTAAGCATCACTGGCGGCACGCCGTAATACATTCTTACCTTGCCGATGGAATCCGGCAGATCATAATTTAAAATGTACCGGCCGCCAACAAATTCGACCAGTGGCACAGGCAAAAATCCTGCCAGCTCCTCCAGCACGCCCACGGCGCCGCCACCCGGCCCGCCACAGCCATGCGGCGTGGAAAAGGTCTTGTGCAGGTTGAAAAAGCACATATCAAAACCGGCTTCTTTGGCCCGGGTAATCCCTAGCAGGGCGTTGGCGTTGGCCTGATCGTAACAACACAGCCCTCCGGCCTCGTGAACCAGCCTGGTAAATTCGGCTATCCGCTTGTTGAATACCCCGGTATCTTCCGGGTTGGCAACAATCAGCCCGGCGGTTCGGCTCGAAATTGCCTGCTTCAGGGCCTGTAAATCAGGATAGCCCTCCGCATCCGGATAGATGGTAATAATCTTGTATCCCTTGACGATCGCCGCAGCGGCGTCGGATGGGTGCGAATAAATCGTGGTGATGATCTCATCGCGGGTCAGGTCTTCGCCCTTCGATTGGTGATAAGCGCGGACAATGGCGGCCATTGCCATGGCAGCCTGACTGCCGCTGCCTGATTGCAAGCTGAACCGGTCCATACCGGAAATTTCCCGCAAAAACAAATCCATTTTGTACATCACTTCGAGAATACCCTGCACCGTGTCCGGATCCTGAGCCGGGTGCAGTTCAGTCATTTGCGGCGATCGAGCAAGAGCTTCATTGATTTTGGGGCTATATTTCATCGTACAGGTACCTTGGCCAATCTCGATATTAAGGTCCGCTCCCAACGTTTCCTGGGAAAGACGCAAATAATGCCTTAGCACTCGCGCCTGGGCCACTTCGGGAAGTCTCAGCTCAGCCTTACGGCGCATCGACGCCGGAATGGTGGACAGCCCGTCTCCCACAGAGGCTACAATCCCAGCTTCCGTCAGCGGTACTTGCACCCCCCGCTCGCCGCTATTATGCAATTCGAAAATGACAGGCTCATCCCATTTGGCCTGATGAAAGCGCCGGACTTTATGGTCTCTCTTGATACGTAACATAGCTTTTTCTCCTTTCCTCCGGCTAATATCCTAAAATATCGGCAAGTTCTTCGACCAGAGTATCAATATCTTCCTTGGTGTGAATTTCGGTCACGCAATACAAGGCACACTGCCCCAGTTCCGGGAAGGCCGCGGAAAGATCGATGCCGCCGAAGATTCCTCTGGCCTGCAAAGCCTTATTAATATCCGCCACCGTCAAACCTGAGCTATTGAAATCCAGCACAAATTCCTTGAAGAAAGAAGAGTCGAACGGCACTCCCTTAACGCCTTTGATCTTAGATAACTGCCGAGCCGCATACTGCGACTTCTGCAAAATGGTCTGGCCGAGTTCAAACATCCCCCTGGGACCCATAAGAGCCAGGTAAACTCCTGCGGTAATGCCCCACAGCGCTGACTGGGTGCCGACATATTCCTTGCCATGTATCCGGTCATGGAAAGAAGTCCGCTCATAGGCCACGTCGCCAAAGCCATATTCGCCCGGAACAATCGTCGGCGCAATGCCAAACAGCCGCGAGGGATACTCCATGACAAACCGCTCCTCATCGCGGGTGGCGATAAAGCCGGCCAGGCCACCGCCGTAATTCATATGGATACCCAGTGGTTGCAGCTCTCCGCAGACAATATCGGCGCCATACCCTGAAGGCGGTTCCAGCACCCCCAGCGAGCTCGGGTCCACACCCACCACGCACACCGCGCCGGCTGCATGAGCCAGGTCAGCGATTTGCTGGCCCTGTTCTTCAATTATTCCCAAATAATTTGGATTTTCAAAATACACTGCCGCAGTTTCGCCGGAAAGTGCAGTTTGCAGACTGGGCATATCCACCTGCCCTGTTCTCTTGTCGTAATCTAGCTTTCGACAAGTAAGATCGGGGCCGCAATAATTTTTAATAACCAGCAGCTTCTCTGGACTTATCGTCCCTGCCAGCAGCAGTTCGCCGCGCCCGGTTATCCTCCCCGCCATCCGGAGAGCAGTAGCAGCGGCCTGCGCCCCGTCGATAGTCGGGACGTTTACAACATCCATATCGACAAGTTCGGCAACCAGGCTTTGATATTCAAACAGTGACTGGAAACGTCCATGATCTTCGTACGGCTCCCCGGCATAAGCCGTCAGGAACTCGGCTCTTTGATTGATCTCATCACAAATCGCCGGCACAAAATGCGGCCAGCAGCCTCCACCCATAAAGCAGATGTTTTCCTTGCAGGTTTTGTTCTTGCCCATTAACCGCTCCACGTGCCGCCTTAACTCATACTCAGATTTAAGCGGTTCAGGCAAATTCATCGTGCCTTTAAAGACAAGCTCCTTCGGAATCTCAGCATGAAGGTCCTCTAGCGAATTAAGCCCGAGTTCCCGGAGCATCTCAGCCTGCACCTCAGGCAGAGAGTTGGGTATATACGGATGATGCTTGAAACCCCTTTCGCCCATACAGCACACCTCTTCCAACTAATATTTACGCTATCCCGCCGCCATCCACCACCAAGGCTGTCCCGGTCACCCAGGTCGACAGATCGCTTGCCAGGAACAGTACCGCATTGGCTATATCGCCTGGCGTGCCGAGCCGCTCCAGCGGACGGCCTATGGCTGATGATCGGAGAAACTCGTTCACCTCAATGCCGAGTTGCACGCCCTCACCCCGCAATAGCGGGGTGTCGGTGTCTCCCGGACACACAGCGTTAACCCGGATGTTCTGTGGGCCATGATCAATCGCCATCGCCCGCGTCATATTCACCAGACCGCCTTTGGCAGCGCAATAAGAAACGGCCTTATCCCCGCCTTTGAGGCCCCAGCCCGACCCGGTATTAATAATACTGCCGCCACCCCCTGCCGCCATACAGGGAATAACGTACTTTGACATCAAGAATGCGCCCTTTAAGATCACATCCACCACCAGATCCCAGTCGCTTTCCTCATGTTCAACAACAGTTTTTCTTCTGACAACCCCGGCGTTGTTAAACAAAATATCAATCCGGCCATACTTTTTCTCTACCTGAGCCACCACAGCCTGGCACTCCGCAGCAACGGTAATATTGCAACGGAAAAAATCCGCCTGCCCACCTGCCGCGCTGATCTTGGCCGCAGCCTCCCGGCCAAGATCCTCATTAATGTCCAGCATGACGACCTTCGCTCCGAACTCAGCCAACCGCTGGGCAGAAGCGTAACCAATTCCTGAAGCGCCGCCGGTTATGACCGCCACTCTTCCCTCCAGAGACAATACATCTTTACTGCTTTTCACCATCGTCCCCCCTGACACTTATTTATCATTATCTTATTACTTGCATAATTCGTACCAAGCTGCTTTTCAACCCCAACCGCCCTATTTGCCGATCCACCGGGAGAAAGCGACGGGCTCTCTAGCCATTATTGACAACAACATTGCCATAATATACAATTATTTTAAATTAGTAAGGGGGTGAGAGCATGGTCAATCTGGAAGCCGCTGCTCCACATATCCAGAAACTGCTCTCCGCCATATCCAAATCGTTAAATGTCGAGGCCGCCGTGTTCGACAGAAATTGCCAACTGATCGCATATACCTCGAAATATCTCCAGCACAAGGGCCGCCAGGTCCACACCCCCTCGCTGGAAGAAGTATTTACCCAAGACGATATCTTAGTGAACGAGCCTGGCCACATGCCGTCCTGCTTTGGCTGCCGCTTCAAAGAAGCCTGTCCGGCCACCATCGAACTACTGCACTCGATCAAAGTCGATGATAACCCGGTCGGAGCCATTGCGTTGACCGCGTTCAACGCCGACGGCCAAAAGCGGATTATGCGTCACCTCGAAACCTACCATGCTGTTTTACGCGATACCGCCGAACTGATCGCGGTACTTTCAAGCCAAGGCTCAAATTACGGCAGTTCGCTCGATGCCTTGGAGCCGATGCGCGGGGCCATGGATGCATCGAGCGACTGCATCTTTTGCATCGATAGTACCGGAACAATCGTCTATTCCAACTCGGCAGCGGGCCAAATGTTCCCGCAGTGTTTTTCCTATCCGGGATTACTTCACCGGTTGCTGCCAAGCGAAGTCCTCGCCGAAGTGCTGGCCGGAAACTGGATAACCAACAAACTTATTAAAACCCGCAATTTCAGTGCCAGGCTGTCTTGCCTGCCGATTAAAAACCGTCACCAGATAACCGGCGCTATAATTCAAGTCAATCAGCCCCTCAAAACCGTCGATTTCGACGCCATAGGAAGCACAAGACTGGCTGCCGAAGCCTTAAACGGCATTGTCGGCACCAGCGAAACAATCGCCGATTTAAAAAACCGGGTAAGAAAAATTGCCCCTAGCAAAGCCAGCGTCCTCTTAACAGGCGAATCCGGCACAGGCAAAGAACTTTTCGCCCGAGCCATCCACCAGGCAAGCACCCGGGCGGCTTTCCCCTTTATTCCTATTAACTGCGCGGCCATTCCGGAAACTCTGTTTGAAAGTGAACTATTCGGGTATGACGAAGGCGCCTTTACCGGAGCAAAAAAAGGTGGAAAGCCTGGCCTAATTGAAATAGCCAATAAAGGCACTCTCTTTTTAGATGAAATCGGCGACATGCCGAAATATATGCAAGCCAAGCTGCTGCGAGTGCTCCAGGATTTTGCGGTGACAAGAGTAGGCGGTCTTCGTCCGACTCCGGTTGACGTCCGGATTATTGCCGCGACAAATCAGAACATTGAGGAAAAAGTAGCCAAAAATGAATTCCGTCTGGACCTCTTCTACCGGCTGAACGTTATCCCCCTATATATCCCGCCCCTGCGCCAGCGCAAAGAAGATATTGAAGCCTTAGCCAAACACTTTCTGCTGCGCTATGGTTCCGATCCCCGTCACACCCGGTTCTCAGCCGAGACGCTCGCGCTGTTTCAGTCCCACGAATGGCCTGGCAACGCGCGAGAACTGGAGAATATCGTCGAACATGCCATAGCCATGGAATCCGGCAAAATCATCACCCCAGCAAGTCTTCCAGCGAGCTTTCTGACCCGCCAACCGCCTTCAGAAATAAAAGAAAGACTGGGCGGCATCGAAGCCGACATTATCAGATCAACAATCGACAAGTACGGCTGGAATCTAAGCGGCAAAAAAAGCGCCGCTAAAGAACTCGGCATCGGGCTGCGCACTTTATATCGCAAACTGGAGGAACAACCAAACAACAGCCAAGCTTAGGCACCCCAGAAGTTCCGGGCGCGTACCCCGCGGCTGCCAGGCTTATATTTTCCCCCCCCGAAGGTAAATAGTCGCAAGGAGGATCTAAAATATTGTACAGCTTTAAGAATGACTACAGCGAGGGCGCACATCCGAAAATACTTGACGCTTTAGCGAAGTCCAACTTTGAACAGACCGAAGGCTACGGCGAGGATGATTATAGTACAAAAGCCGCCGAGCTGTTAAAACACCTTATCGGTCGCAGCGACATTGATATTCACTTTTTGCCCGGCGGTACCCAAACCAACCTTACCGCAATTTCAGCTTTTCTGCGGCCGCACGAAGCAGTAATCGCCCCCTGTACCGCACATATTCTCCAACACGAAACCGGCGCCATAGAGGCCACGGGCCACAAAGTCATCTCCGTCCTGGTTGATGACGGCAAAATCAACCCCGCCCAAATCAAAACTGTCCTTGAACTGCATTCCGACGAACATATGGTCAAGCCGAAACTGGTTTACATATCGAATCCCACTGAAATCGGCTCGATCTACAGCAAAAGCGAACTGGAAAAGCTAAGCGAGCTTTGCAGGCTGAAGAACCTATATTTATACATCGATGGCGCGCGGCTGGGTTCAGCGCTGACCTGCGAGGATAACGACCTGCAAATAGCCGATTTAGGGATACTGGCAGATGCCTTCTACATCGGCGGCACCAAGAACGGCGCTCTCCTCGGCGAAGCACTGGTAATCTGCCGCGATTCCTTAAAAGACGACTTCCGCTTTCACATAAAACAAAAAGGCGGCTTACTGTCCAAAGGCTGGATACTAGGCCTGCAGTTTCTGGCGCTTTTTGAAGACGGCCTATACTTTGACCTGGCTAAACACGCCAATGCCCAGGCCGCCTTACTGCGAACCGCGCTCACCAAAGCCGGCTATAAATTCCTGACCCATTCCCCCACAAATCAGCTATTCCCCATTCTCCCCAACTGGCTGATTGCCAAGCTTGAGGAAAAGTACTCATTCTACGTCTGGTCGAAAATCGATGACACAAGCTCTACCATTCGTCTGGTTACCTCCTGGGCCACAAAAGAAGACAAGGTGTTGGCGTTTATCCAGGATTTTAACGCCGCCATTGCCGCGCGTCACCAGGATTAAGCAATCCATATTCATAAAATAAAGGAATGTATGCCGATGGAAGCTAAACAGATAAAAGAATTTGCTGCCAAACTTGGCGCTCAAGGCTGCGGGATTGCCGACCTTGCCAGATTTATCAATGCACCGGAGGGCTTTAAACCCCAAGACATCTTCAGCGCCTGCCAAAGCGTTGTCGTGTTTATAAAACAAATGCCCACCGCCGCCATCCTGGCCGAAAACCCTGTTCCCTATACCCATACCGCCTACAAAATGTACGAAGAAATCGACCGAATCGCCATGGAACTGTGCCGTTTTTTCGAAAGCAACAAGATCAATGCCGTCCTCGTCCCCGCCGACGTACCCTATTTAGCCTGGGACCAGGACAAAATGCACGGCAAAGGCATCCTGTCGCTGAAGCACGCCGCAGTACAGGCCGGTCTCGGCATTATGGGCAGAAGCACCCTCTTTATCAATAAAACCCTGGGCAACATGGTGTATATCGGCGCCGTCCTTATCGACGCAGCCGTCGAACCCGATCCCCTGGCAGAAGACTTCAAATGCCCAGAAAACTGCCGCCGCTGCCTTGATGCCTGCCCCCAGCAAGCCATGGATGGAATAACAGTAAATCAAAAACTCTGCAGGGAAAAATCTTTTTTTCAGGCAGGTCGAGGCTGGGATTTATATAACTGTAATCAGTGCCGTAAAGTTTGTCTTTATCGTGTTGGGAAGAAATCAGGCTGAAGATAAAGGCCCATCTGCGGCGTTGCTCCTCAAAGCGTTTGCTTGCGTACACCGGTACGCGGCGCGGCGCGTTTTTTCGGTGCGCCTTGCATCTGGACCTCTCTCTCCAGCCTGGGATTGTCTATAAGTTTATGATCATAAAAAACAAGGCTTTTGCACGAAAGCCTTGTTTTTTTTATTCCCCATATAAATCAGCCCTTGGACAGGAAGACCGAGATAGGCCGTCGCATATGTAGGTAGCAAAATACATTAGGAAATAAAAAACGGTGCAAGTTAAAATCCTGCACCGTCACCATTTCGTTCAAAACTTGTAGTTCAACGAAGTACTAAGGCCTTTCATTGTAATATCCAGACTACTAAGATGCTCTAAATAGTACTGATACGAGACGTTCAATTGGACTGTTTTCGTTAAGCGGTAGCTCAGACCTGTCGACCACTCATTAAACACTGTGTTGCCAGCATAAAATACTTGCCCTGACAGTTTTCCTCCAAGCGGCAACGAGGCCCCAGCCCCATAAAACATCTTATACCCAGTGTTTTGCTCATCAAGAATCGTGTGCTCAGACGGCAAAACTTTATAGAGAAGAAATCTTGTGTCGAAATGCCGTCGGCCTAAAAGGATAAAAGAGCCATGAGGAAAATCATACTGGGTAAAAATATCGGTTACACGGCCATCGGTGCCACATCCTCCTACAATCAATCTGTTGTTAATTCCTGCAGCTAAGGAATAGGCACCTACTGTCTGACTACCAGAATAATAACCTCCTATTTTAACAGCAGGACTATTATAATGATACCCGACGTCAAACTGACCGCCGGTCAACTGTTCACCCGGTACAGTGCTAAACACTGGGCAGAAAGTAACCGGACTGACTCTGCTGGCCATGCCATATCCGCCGCGAAATGAAAATCTGACGTCACCTTGGAAGTCAACCGGGAAGGCGAGGCAGGTTCCAGATATGCTCACTACAAAAGAGATCATGAGAAGAATAATTAGTTTTTTCAAAAGGCAGCTCCCTTCAACTATGTGGTTAAATCGATCAAATTTAATAAAATATTTTACAATAATATTTTAATTATACCATATTTCCCTTAATTGCCATATTTTTAGAAAGACAAGGCGTCGGTGCTTGTGTCCTATTGTCTGTTCTGAAGCGGACTATTATCATAGAATCTCTCTATTATCAACGATGCCATTTCCTCCGCTCAAAATTCTTTCCGCACTTTCGCCGCAAGAGTGCCGGACGGACGGAGCTCCGTCGAAGGCGCTGTAAGGCTTGAGCCGACGGCTATCATGCCGGAACTAATTCGCATCCCTGTTCAGTAGTTCCTCGCGCAGGCGTCCTGCCTGCGTGCACGATGCCGTTACCGACTTTTCTTCGCCTACAGCGTCTAACTCCTACGTAACGCCGCCGGACACCCTTGCGGCCCGATTTAGAGGCACGTACAAAGAATTATCTGTAGCGGCTGAATGCCCCTCCAGCTTCTACACTTTGTCCTCAGCCAGGAATACAGTGCAAAACAAAGCAAAGAGCCGCTTCAGAGAAATTACAAAACGCCCCGATATCTTGAGCGCTAATCCCCATCCAAGCTGGGGCGACCTCAAATATCGGGGCGTTTGCTCACTAGGAGGCTACGACATTGGCAATCTATTTCGCACTGTCGCTCTGATAAACCTGCTGGCCTTTGAAGAAGGTCAGCAATACCTGGGCTGAATCAATTTTATCGCTGCTGATTTTGTAGATATCTTTATCCAGCACCGTCAGGTCGGCGGATTTTCCCACTTCCAGCGAACCGGTCTCGTTATCCAGGAAGTTGGCATAGGCACCCATTGAGGTGTAGCTTGCGACCATCTGGTCCACGGTTGCGCGTTCTGCCGGCCACAGGGGCTCTTTGAATTTTTTAGTATCTTTTGCATCCATACCCAAGGACGCGATCAGAACGTCGGGGGTCACCCTTGTCACACCCACTTCGATGCCGATAAGTGGATTTGGCGGCACGGTCACAGGGTAGTCACTGGCTGATGCCACCTGCACGCCAGCCTTGAAGAAGCTTTCGATCGGATACTCTGCGTCGGCGCGGGCCTGCCCCAGATAGGGAAGCTGCAGGTTATAGTAATAATCGTCTTTCTCCGCCCAATAGGGATCAGGAACGGCGACTACATGCAATGTTTTGAAGCGTGCGATATCCAGGTGATCAACCAACTGCAGGTGGGTGATGGCATTACGGAAATCCTTGTCGCCATTCACCTTGCCGCTGTACTGGAAGGCATCAAGCGATTCCCGGCAGGCGGCATCGCCGATGGCATGAATATGTACCTTTAACCCAGCCTTGTTCGCCGCTGCCACCGTCTGGTTCAACAAGTCAGCATTCCAGATCGGCTCACCGCGGGAACCAGCGGTCAGGTTCGCCGCTGCTTCGTACGGCTGCAGCAAGTAAGCGGTAGTTCCTTCTACTACTCCATCGGTAAAAATTTTCACCGAATCCATCAGGAATAAATCGCCGCAACTGTCCTTTTCGCGATTTTGTGCAAAAGCAAGAATCTGCGCGGTGCCGCCCTCAGGTACTGCCTGGTAGCCAGCGCGAACGCGCATCTTCAATTGACCGCTTTTCGCAAGATTCTTGTAGGCTTCGATCGCATTAGGAGTCGGCATCGGATCCCAGACTGCCGTTTGACCAAAAGCCAGCGCCATACCCTGATATTGAAGTATCGCTGCTTCATACTGTTTTATCGAATAGTCAGGCAACTTATCTGTAACAAGCTCTGCTGCAGTTTCCCGCAGGGTGCCGCTCGGATTTCCTTTAGCATCGCGCTCGATACGGCCATTGGCCGGGTCCGGAGTATCTTTGCTAATGCCGGCAATCTCCAGCGCCTTGGAATTCACCCAATAGGAATGTCCGTCTTCCGACATAATCGAAATCGGAACCTGCTTACTGATTGCATCCAGTACATCTTTGGTAGGTCCGGTAGACGGGAAGATAGTATTGCTCCAGCCGCTGCCCTTTATCATCGCCGCGTCTGGGTGGGCTTTGGCAAATGATCTGATAGCCTCCAGATACTTGTCCTGAGAACCCAATCCTTGAATAATAACGGAATACATCGTGTCAGCAGCCCCCATAGCCGCATGAGCGTGGGAGTCGAAGAAGCCAGGAAGAACTAATTTGCCTTGTAGATCAATCACTTTTGTATCCTGACCAATCCAATCTTTAGCTTGGGCGTCAGTGCCAACAAAAACAATCTTCCCGTCTTTGATCGCGATGGCCTGAACCACTATTCCTTTGGCATCCATCGTATGAATGGCACCGTTCTTGAATACCAGCGCTGCATTGCCACCGGCAGCGGTTGCCTGGCCCTGCACCATCGTCGCCATAAGAACACTAAAAACAATAGCAAAGATACTGACAATCCTCTTCGTTTTCATCCGCTGATCCTCCTAAATAATTCTCGGGCTTTTATCATCTTTACACCCTCCATTATTATTCCCAGATCCGATAGTCGCCATCCCCCCTCCATACACCGCTTTGGGGACTGGAGCCATTTCAAAAATCGCCCCGCAATACTTTCGACGCGACCTCAATGTACACCGGTTGCACAAAAAAATAAATAACACCACGGTAGCATCTTTGTCCTACTACCGCAGTGTTATTTAATAATCACCATAATAACGCAGCATCGCCTAAGTATCTTATCCATATTTCGCTTATAACTTTAATTAAATCAGCAGCTCGTTCAACCTCTTTTTATCAGTTGTAGCAATTCCAGCCTATTCTTGACCCCTATCTTTCTGAAAATATTATTCATATGCCGTTTAACTGTATTATTGGTAATATGCAAATCTCTTGAAATATCAGCATTGCTCTGGCAAAGAGAAACCAAGCCAAACATTTCCGTCTCCCGTTCTGTCAGCATATATCTTTCGGCAATCTGGGCGAGGTTTATTTGCGAATTGTTATTGACTGTCTCCTGTCCGACTGGTTCACTTGCAGCGAAGATAATTGAAAGTTCCTGCCGATATATTAAGCAATAAGTAATCATCATCGACAACATATAAATAATAAGGATTGGATCAAAAGGATATTCAAGCCATTCACGCAAGACTCCGGGATAAAATGCCAAATCGAAATCCCAGAGAAATAAATAGGTGAAATATACACTCAGCATTACCCCTAAGCCCAGCAAATAGTTCCGTGTTTGCCTCTGCCCAGCGAGTTCGGGGTTCTTCAACAAACAATAAAAATAAATGAAACCGACCGGCAAAAAATAGCTTGTATCAGCCACAATATCGAGATAGGTTCCAATATGGTTTGTGATAGCATAATAATAGGGATCAATATAAAAAATGTAGTCGACCAACCACAATCCAACATATAAAGCACTGGATAGCAGCACGATCCTTTGAATTCCCTGTCGTGCGCTTAAGTAGCCACTGACCAATCTGATCCAATAATATCCGAGTGTGACAAAAGCAATATCTAAGAAAAACCATAGGATAAAACTGATATTTTGACTTAAAAAGAATTTCCCCCGGTAAAACAATATAAAATTCACTAACAAAACTACGAAGAAAGCCTGGTTGAAATTCATCAGCCGTTTTAAAAAATCAGTATTCTTTTTCCGCAATATTAATACATTCATCGTGATACTGGCAACGCCAAATAAGCAGGCCACAATAAATAACAATATTATTAGGTGTTTGAAAGGATCGCCGATCAAGAATGATTCCTCCCTTGAACCTACTTTATTGCTTATATAATGTTAAATCATTTCGCTGTATGTAGGCATTTTCCTCCAGTCAACATCAGCTTTGCCCCGCTTATTTACATTCACCAGCACTCGAATGCGTGTTTCTCACTGCCACTTCCATTCGGTGATCTCAGATTTGTCCATGCCTTGTTCATTGGCATAATTGCTATGCTCAATAATCTGGTCTTTTAGCCACTCTTTGACCTCAGCCCCGGTTACCTGCAGCTTTGGTACCCGATCGATGACGTCAATCGCCAGATTGAACCGGTCCGTCTGGTTCAGCATGGCGAGCTGGAGCGGTGTGTTGATATTGCCTTGCTCTTTGTAGCCGCGCACGTGAAGGTTCTTCTGATTGCTGCGGCGGTAGGTCAGCTTGTGGATCAGCCAGGGATACCCATGGAAGTTAAAGACAACAGGCTTGTCGATCGTAAATAGACTATTAAAGTCCTGATTCGAAAGGCCGTGAGGATGTTCACTCTCCGGGATCAGCTTAAACAGGTCAACAACATTGATAAACCGGATCTTTATTTCCGGGAAATGATCCCTCAGCAGCGCGGTCGCCGCCAGAGCTTCCATGCTAGCGACATCACCGGCGCAAGCCATCACCACATCAGGTTCAGCCCCCGAGTCGGTGCTGGCCCAGTTCCAGATACCGATGCCCTTGGAGCAGTGCTTGACAGCTTCAGCCATATTCAGATACTGGAGATGAGGCTTTTTATCGGCAACGATAACATTGACATAATTGGTACTCTTAAGACAGTGATATGCCACCGACAACAGGCAATTAGCATCCGGCGGCAAGTAAATCCGGGTGACGTCCGGACTTTTATTGGTGACCACATCCAAAAAACCGGGGTCTTGGTGACTGAACCCATTGTGGTCCTGCCGCCAGACAGTGGAAGTAACCAGGATATTCAGCGATGCAATGGAAGATCGCCAGGGAATCTCCCGGCATTTGGCCAGCCACTTGGCATGCTGGTTAAACATTGAGTCGATCACATGGATAAACGCCTCATAAGAAGCAAGCAGTCCATGACGTCCACTTAACAGATACCCTTCCAGCCAGCCTTCCAGTGTGTGCTCGCTAAGAATCTCCATCACCCGTCCGTCAGGAGACAATTCGCCTTCGTCCGCATCTTCGGGCCTGATTTCCGCCATCCAGGTTTTTTTTGTGACTTCGTAAATGGCGGTAAGACGGTTGGAAGCGGTCTCGTCCGGGCAAAAAAACCGAAACCGATCCATATTAGCCCGCATCACATCCCGCAAAAAGGCACTCAGAACATAAGTATTCTCAGCCATAGCGGTACCTGGATCAGTCACTTCCACTGCATAATCTTGAAAGTCCGGCAGACGCAGCGCCTTACAGAGCATACCGCCATTGGTGACCGGGTTGGCGCTCAGTCGACGCGGGCCGGTAGGAGCCAGTTCCCGCAGCTCCTTAACAAGCCTGCCAGCTTCATCAAACAATTCTTCGGGTCTATAGCTCTTCAACCAGTCTTCCAGCAGTTTCAAGCGGGCGGAATTATCGCCCACATCAAACGGCACCTGATGCGCCCGCCAGAAATCCTCCACCTTATGCCCGTCCACTTCCCTAGGGCCTGTCCAGCCTTTGGGCGTGCGCAACACAATCATCGGCCATTCCGGCAGCTCTGTAAATCCGTTAGTGCGTGCTTCCCGCTGGATTTCCTTAATCTCAGCAATCACCGTCTCCAGCGTCTCGGCCATCAGCTGATGCACGGTTTCAGGATCAGACCCTTCGACAAAATGAGGCTTATAGCCATAACCGATAAACAGGCTCTCCAATTGCCGGTGGCTAATCCTTGAAAGCACAGTTGGATTAGATATTTTGTAGCCATTTAAATGTAAGATGGGCAGCACCGCCCCATCCCTAATAGGATTCAGAAACTTGTTGGAGTGCCACGAAGCTGCCAGCGGACCTGTTTCCGCCTCGCCATCACCCACCACGGCAGTAACAATCAGATCAGGATTGTCGAAGGCCGCACCAAAAGCGTGCGAAAGACTGTAGCCCAGCTCCCCGCCTTCATGAATCGAGCCGGGAGTCTCAGGCGTACAGTGACTGCCGATCCCACCAGGAAAGGAGAACTGCTTGAAAAAGCTCTTCATTCCCTCCGCATCTTCGCTCTTATCCGGATAAACCTCAGAATAAGTGCCTTCCAGATAGGCGTTGGCCAGCGTCGCCGGAGCGCCATGACCAGGGCCGGAGATAAAAATCATATTCAGGTCATACTTTTTGATCACCCGGTTGAGGTGCACCCAAGTTAACGCCTGCCCAGGATCTGTTCCCCAATGCCCCAGCAGTCGCTTTTTGATATGCTCGAACTTTAACGGCTCTTTCAGCAGCGGATTGTCCTTTAAGAAGATCATCCCCACGCAAAGATACAGACTCGCCCGCCAATAAGCGTCGATCCTCCGAAGTTCCTCGGCACTAAGAAATCCGTCCGCGCCGCCTGGTATTTTATCCATCATAAACCCTCCATTTTAAACCGGTAATCCGATAACACGCCGCATTCAATGGTCAGACACAAAAGGCTCTGAAGATAGTAATATCTGCAGAACCACTGTTTTTATTCTCTGGGTAGCTGCACAGCAGACGCAAGGGAACCCCGAATTGCCATACACAATTGATCCCTCTATGGGTTTGCGAATATTGAACCATTATATAGGTTCCATCTTTTTACAACATTCTCCTCTAGACCGCCACAGAATAGATCCGCCTCCATAAAACCCGATTAGCAGCAATCATCTATTGTTTATCGCCCTACTATAATTCTCATAATTTGGTATAATTAAAATACTTCTTATCTGTAATCTGGCTTTAATTTAGGATGGTGGTCTTATGAAGCTATTTCTCGGACTATTTTTTGGCGCTATCGGCGGCGGCATAATAGGAACAAAAATACTGGGGGACACGGGTTTTATTCTTGGTGTTATTATCGGGGGAATTGCAGGATTTCTTGCGCCAGAAATTGCTGCAAGACTTTTTGATGCGATATCTTATACGCGATAAAGTAAATAAGCCTTGAAAAGCATGAATTTCACGCTGTCTTTTGAGGCGGCGGCATAACAAAAGGCTCCGATTGCTCGGAAGCCTTGTTTTTTCTCGCTGCACTAACCATCACTTATATTTTTGCTCATGCAATGCGTTATCATAAGGCGCTTTTCGCCCGGGGCACTTTTCTTTGGTGCACAACTGGCAATTCACATAACTTGCCTCTTTCGGGAAATGAATGCCTGACACACTCTTAACTGGGTACATCAGACAACTTTCGGTAAGCCGTACCCCGATCATCCTTTGCACATCTCCCAATAGCTCAAACAGTGGCTTCTGCTCGGTGATCGGCCATTCTGGCAGCGACCCCGGATTCATGTTCGCCGAATGAACCAGCTGAAACTCTTCATCCAGCCTGGACGTAAGACTTTGCCTGGCAGAACTCAAAACCATCTCCTTGATCATATCCGCGCAATAATTATTTAACAGATTCTCTGCACTCTGCCGGGACCACTCTTCCAGCTCGATGCCGCAGGTTACCACATACGGGAATACACATTGAGCTTCTTCAAGATTAATCCTGAGAACGCGGCTAGTGAATTTAATGCCGCCGATAACCACGAAATTCTCGCCCCGCTCTTCAATATCTACCGGCCTATATACCGCCTTGGGATTCGCTACCCCCAGAGCCCCCGCCGCTAAATCTTGCACCTCTTTTAAATACGGGCTGCCTGGTTTGAGATGCATCCTTTTGATCAGTTCCTCCACGTCAAGCTCAAACGGAACATTTACCACCGCAACTGTATCCACTTGGCATTCTCCTTATCCTTTTATTTCTATGCGTCCCTAACTGCTGACGTCTTTAAGTCAAAATATTCACACTTTCAAACACACTCTCTATTGTGATTTCTTTGTTTATCCATTGTTTCCTTTATTATTTAAATATCATTTATGCCAGCGCCACCTCGTGAATATAAAATAGGGGGTGGTGAAAAAACGGATGAATCAGTCCGCGGCAATAAAACGTTTCAATACCCTGAAGATTGCCTGTTATTATTGGTGGTCGGAAGAGAAGTTTACAGCCTGGCTGCTTTTACTGGCCGTCATTGCCCTAAATTTAGGGCTGGTGTATATTTCAGTCCGAATAAATGTCTGGCAGAGTACTTTCTATCAGGTTATTCAAGATTATAACCAATCAGGTTTTTTAAAAGCTGTCAGTGAATTTGGCTTGCTCGCCGTATGCTACACTGTGCTGCGGGGTTACCAACTCTATCTTCGTCTGCTGCTTCATATCCGCTGGCGCCGCTGGCTGACCGGGCAATATCTCGACAATTGGCTGAGCAATAAGACCTATTACCGGCTGCAATTGATCGCCGGAGATTCCATCGACAATCCTGACCAACGGTTAAGTGAGGACATCGAATTATTCGTGACCCTTTCTCTAAGATTATCCTTGGACCTATTACACGATGTGGTCACAATCCTGTCTTTCATTATCATTTTGTGGCAATTATCAGGCGTCTTGTTTCTTTCAATCGGTACCTATCACGTGCCCATTTACGGCTACCTGGTCTGGGCGGCTGTTTGCTATGCTTTTGTCGGTACCTATTTTACCGTTAAACTCGGCTATCCCTTAGTAGGCCTGGACTTCGATCAACAGCGCTATGAAGCAGACTTTCGTTTCAACCTCATGCGCTTAAGAGAGAATGCGGAAAGTATCGCTCTATACTCCGGGGAGCCATCTGAACGGCGGACCCTCTGGGACCGCTTTCAAAACATTTTTGGCAACTTCCGGAACATCGCCACAATGCGCAAACGGTTGACGTGGCTGACGACAGGCTATTCCCAGGTTTCAGCGCTTTTTGCCATATTAGTTGCCTCGCCGCGCTACTTTCAGGGCCAGATCCATCTAGGCAACATGTTTCAAATCATTGACGCCTACAATCGGGTTCAAACCGGGTTCTCTTTTGCAATCGACAGTTTTACCCGAATTGCCGAATGGCGGGCCGTTGTCAACCGCCTCAATAACTTCTTGCTCAGCATGGAGCTTGCCCGAACCAGGCTATCCGGCCACTATAAATTAGTTGTCACAAAATCATCCCAGCCGGCATATCGTGTGAAAGATTTGAATCTTTACCTCCCTAACGGCGAAAACTTGGTCCATAATTTCAGCCTATCCTTGAAACTGGGTGAGCGGCTGCTCGTCGCCGGCCCTTCAGGGTGCGGCAAAAGCACGCTGCTCCGCGCGATAGCTGGAATCTGGCCTTACGCCCAAGGAGAGCTGATTGTCCCAACCGGAGATAAGATTATGTTCGTACCGCAGAAAACGTATCTTCCACTAAGCTCACTGCGCGATGTTTTGTTATACCCCGGCTTTTCAAAAAATACCCGTTCGCCAATCATTGAAGAGGCGCTAACCGCCTGTAAGCTCCCCTATCTGATTGACAGACTATCCTCTTTGGAAAACTGGGGTCAGGCACTTTCTCTTGGCGAGCAGCAACGCATCGCCTTTGCCCAAGTGCTTTTGCACCGGCCAGACTGGCTATTCCTGGACGAAGCAACATCCGCCCTGGACGAACCCACCGAACGGGAACTTTATCTACTATTAAAAATTCGTCTGCCCCAGGCGTGCATTGTCAGCGTCGGTCACCGCCAGACGCTCCTGGAACATCACCTGACGAGACTGGAACTTGACCTTGAAGGCAACTGGCGCCTTGACACCCTGTCACCAGGTAGGCGATAAAGGCCCATCTGCGGCGTTGCTCCTCAAAGCACTTGCTTGCGTACACCAGTACGCGGCGCGGCATGCTTTTCCGGTGCGCCTTGCAGCTGGACCTTTCTCCCCAACCTTTGTTTTCATCAAGAACTGATTCAAAGTTTCTCGATGGTCTGATTCTGCCATTCGGGCAGTTATCCACCAGAAGTAAATGCCTTTCCTCGACAGGGTGCCGACATACGTAATTAAAGCCCTTGCTTGCATACGACAAAGGCTGGCGAGAAAGGTCCCGATGCAAGGCGGCTGCGAGGACGCGCGCGCGGCAGTACAGGGTGACGTACGACAAGCGCGCGCCCGGAAAAGCAGACACACGACGCTTCAGCGGCGATGTGGTCGCTTTGCTCGCTCGGAGAGCGAACTTCCTATGCAGACGCAGATGGGCCTTTCTCGCCAGCCTGGTGATTACGGTGCGACAAATTAGGACATTGCATATGCGTATAAGCTGCTTTAAACGACATACATATAGAGAGAGTAACGATGTCCCCTGGATGGTAGGCGGTCTGTTCGCGAAGCCCTGGGTATCAAAATTTGAATGGGAGGGTTATGCATTGTGAAGTGTCAAAGCCTCGCTTGCCCCGAATGCGGCGAAACCGCAAGCATCGTAACTGAACTGGGTGACTTGGTAATAAAAAATGGAGAACTCCAGCTGTTACAAAGCTCTTATGACGGCCGCGACAGATATGTTCCTTTTAGTGAAACAGCTCTGGAGATGGATGATTTCGGTGAGTGTAGTAGTTGCGGAGAATCATTTCGTTTGGAAGAATTCTTGGATAACCTTTAATCGGCGCCAATTGTTGGTTTCTCTCCTGTCTCGCCTGCTTTGGAGGTCGTTCGTCTATAACAATTCGCTAGTGCAAATCCTGCCGAAACTTAAAGCCGGTATGGAATTTACTCCATACCGGCTAAAAGAGCCCGCAATGATTTACGCTACAGCCCACACCGATCATTACATACCTATACGCAATCTTTCGACTACCCACAGGCATTACACAACCGATGCAAACCTTTGCTCGACCGCCAAAGATACCTAGTGAACCCGCCGCAATCTCCCGACTACAACGGACCCTTGTAGCTTCAGAACCCCTGACGATCTTAGCTCGACCAACACACATCCCTTGGGACCACACGACAACAGTTGGGCTGCCGTACAGCCTTTCAAGACCCATGCCAGTCTTCCCGCCGACTAACGCCGAACCTTTTCGACCCGACGCCAATCTTTGGCCGACCAATGCCGAACACCATAAGATATCCGACACCGCTCTTGGCTCAACCATTACTGACCCCTTACACTAGATATTATCTTCATAATTTCTTCGATGATACCTGGTAAAGCTTTCTTTTTTGTACTATCTTTTCAGGCTTTTAAAACATAAATGACGTACTAACCTTTGACGAAATTCCCCTTATCAAACACCGGGACCTTCTTACCGTCCAAAGTTATTCCTGTTATCATCATATCTTCGGTGCCAATCATAAAGTCCTCATGTATCAACGAATCATTAATGCCATTGGCCACAAGCTCCTCTTTAGCCAGGTTCTCCCCGCCTTTTACACAAGTGGGGTAAGCCTTGCCAAGAGCCAAGTGGCAAGAAGCATTTTCGTCAAACAAGGTATTATAAAAGAGGATACCAGCGTTTGATATTGGTGAGTCATAAGGTACCAGCGCCACTTCCCCCAGATAGCAGGCCCCTTCATCCGTTTCGAGCAATCTACCTAAAATGTCATAACCAACCTCGGCGGAAAAATCGACAACTTTGCCATCTTTAAAAGTAAGTGCAAATCCATCAATAATAGTACCATTGTAGATAAGTGGTTTAGACGCAAAAACCTTGCCATTCACCCCGTTACGCTTAGGTAGCGTGAACACTTCCTCAGTTGGCATATTGGCCACAAACTCAACACCGGCAGCATTTTTTTCGGTACCACCCTGCCAGATATGCCCGGCAGGCAATTCAACCGTAAGGTCGGTACCGGCACTATTTTGATAGTGCAGAAACTGAAAATTACTCGTATTCAAAAACTCACGCCGCGCCTCGAGCGCTTTCACATGTTCCGCCCAGGCTGCCACCGGGTCGCCCTGATCAATCCTGACTGTTTTTAAAATAGTGTCAAGAAGCAGATCTTCGGCCTGTGCTTCGTCCGGGAATACCTTTTTCGCCCAGGCAACTGTGGGCATTGACACGACGCACCAAGAGTTTTCGTGGTTCATCAGTTTTTGCCGGTACTCGCTGAGCGCCTGGCTGGAAGCTTTCTGCTGGGCAACAATTCTGGCCGGGTCAACGTCTTTAAGCAGCTCCGGATCCTCGGCGGCAATCGAAATGAAGGCAGCGCCATTATTGACATAGTACATATAAAGATCACGCCGCCATTCAGGAAATTCGCTAAACACTTCAGCTGGCGCCAGCGAAAACTTGATTTTGGCAGATAGTTCATCCTGCCACTGCATGACAACCTCCCTAGCCCCTGCTTTATATGCTTCCTCGGCTATCAGCCGGGCAAAAGCCGCGCACTCAATCGGAGAATTTACCACCAGCGTCTGTCCAGCCTGAAGGTTTACGCCGGTCTTAACAGTAAGGCGAGCATACTTGCTCAGCCGTTCATCCATTTTAATCACTCCTTTATCGTCGTAACTATATTCTATGATATTCCGCAACACTCATACAAGACAAATAACGGGTAAGGTCATGGCCTACCCGTTATTTTTGTTACCTAAAGCATCCTACAACATTTAAAGAACATATCCAGGCCGTTCAGAAATTCCCAGATTTACGTTCTAGTTTCGTAAGTTTTATTAGCGTTCACTGTTGGTAGACGAATATCTCACGAACAATGTGCGGGTCGCACCGGAAGAGCGTGCCGCGACGGTCATGGATGACCTAGTGTCGATCACGCCAAGGATGGCAAGTGATCGACCGACGCGTACTGGCGTATGCTAGCAAACGCTCTGAAAAGCAGGCGCACGGCGCTTCAGCGACGATGCGATCGCTTTCAACGACGCAGATGGGGATTGCTGAGCGGCCTGGGCGGAAATACTATGAAGTAACATAAACCGAAGAGAGGTCATAACCGTGAGCTCACAAAACAGCCAACCCCAAAGCTTTCCCCCTCAACATCAAAACCAGCAGCCGGGAATTGAGTCCCAAATGAACCCCCGCCCGGTTTCGATCAGGGAAGACTACCGCCCTAGCGGGAAACTGGACGGAAAGGTGACCCTCATAAGTGGCGGCGATAGCGGGATCGGACGCGCGGTAGCGCTTTCTTTCGCCCGTGAGGGAGCGGACGTTGCCATTGCCTATCTGAGCGAACACGATGACGCAGCAGAAACCAAAAGAGGCGTGGAACAGGCGGGCAAACGTTGTCTGGTTGTATCGGGTGACGTCGCGAATGAACAATTTTGCCGGCAAATGGTTGAACAGACAATTACAGAGTTTGGCCACTTAGATGTACTGATCAATAATGCCGCCGAGCAGCATATCCAACCCGGCCTCGAAAATATTTCATCCTCACAGCTGGTAAAAACTTTTCAGACCAACATTTTTTCTTTTTTCTACCTCACCCAGGCGGCACTCCCCCACTTAAAAAGCGGCGGCTCGATAATCAACACCGCCTCGATTACCGCCTACCAAGGGCACGAGGAACTTATCGATTACTCAGCGACAAAAGGAGCAGTCGTCTCCTTCACCCGCTCCCTTGCTCTGTCCTTGCTGAAACAAGGCAAGGGCATCCGGGTCAACGCAGTCGCCCCGGGACCCATATGGACGCCTCTTATTCCATCCTCATTCTCAGCAGAACACGTAACGACGTTTGGTCAGGACACACCGATGAAGCGGGCCGGGCAGCCAGCCGAGATCGCGCCCTGTTATGTCTTCCTGGCTTCGGCCGATTCTTCGTACATGTCCGGTCAAGTCCTTCATCCCAACGGCGGCACAATCATCGGCGGCTAATGCCAGGAATTTTTGTCCTTAAAAACAACACCCTTGATTATCAAAAAGCAGACTCCCTGTGAGAAAGCTGTTTTCTATAAATCCCCAGTTCTTCCAGCAGTCGCTCCAGTTCGAAGACTAAGGGATCAAAATTCTTCCCCTGCCTCTGTTGCACAAGAATCTCTTTACATAATACATCGATGGCATCCACTAATTGTTGTTCATACAAAGCATTCACCTCTTGCGAAAATTCCACTTTAGCACCCTAGCAAATTCAGTTCAAGATATTGACTCCGACACAATATTTAGTATATTTTTGCCCCTAAATTTATTCTAAGCACAAACTATAGTTTTCGCCAGCGAAAAGAAGGTCGTTTTTTACCACAATTTAGTGTATTTCATGAGCAAATACCGACAAAAAAATACCCCTGTTCCCAGGCGGCTACAAAAGTGAGGTGAAGATATAATATTTGGTCATTTTTTATCTGGCTTAAGGACCCTTAAATTCACAACAATAAATCTACCTCTACACTTGCGCATTTTCAAAATAATGCATTACTGCAAAAGATAAAACCGCCATCAGGCGGTTTTATTTTTAGGCTTGTAACTGGTGACCTACTAGTGTTGTCGCGGCTGCGATTCATTAACAACGATCCGGCGTCCGCCTAGTTCAGTGTCATTCATTGCTGCAACCATTTTGTCAGCATCGGCGGCTTCCACTTCCACGAAACCAAAACCTCTGGCCCTTCCAGTCTCTTTATCAGTGATAATTCTGCTGGATATGACCGTGCCATGTTGCCGGAAGACCTCGCCAAGATCTGTTTCAGTGGTTTCCCACGGCAAATTCCCAACATAAAGAGTTTTCTGCACAAGCAGCACCTTACTTTCCATTAATATTCGTGTCATTATTTGCAAATTGGCGCAGTTTATGCCTGCCGCAATTTGGGAGTAACTTCCCGGAAGTACACTTGCTAAACTAAAAATGGAACAAATGCACGTCCCCAGAAATCTCGTTGGGATAAAAAGTCGGAGTTCATGACCTCTTTATACCAGGTACGTCGTCGACGATACTCAGATACTGGCCTCCATCATCATATCTGCCTCAAGGTATTTACTATTTACCACTGGCACCTCAGTAAACCCAAACTTTCTATATAGTCCAATGGCTGGAACCAGCTTCTTATTCGTATATAATATCAGTTTTTTCGCACTTTCCCTTTTAGCCATTTCGATACACTTTTCCATTAAAATATTACCGATCTTCAGTCCCTTATATTTTTCGGTTACAGCAAACTTGGCCAGTTCGAACACCACCGTATCCAACTTAATCAAAGAAGCTGTTCCAATTATTTCTTCACCACGCTTCGCCATAAAAATGTGCCCCCCATTATTAAGAACCACACCCCACGGATCATTGAGGATCTTTTCATCCTCAGGTTCTACCGATACGTATTTTTCCAGCCACTCATATGCCAGACGCTTATAATCCTCATGATATCTTTCCTCAAAGGCCACAATCTCCACCTGATTCATGAAATTATCCCCTTTCAACCATAGTCTAGCTAACCCTTTCAAATCAAACTCCGTTATTATAATTCCGATCAATAGGATTGCCGCACCAAGATATCCCTGAGCACTCAAACCCTCACCCAGGAATAGGAAAGCAAGCACGGCGGTAAAAAACGGCTGCGTGCAAAAAATCAGTCCTGCCTGTATGGAAGTAGTATGGCGCAGAACAACCGCCTGAATAATAAACGCCGCCGAAGTGCACAGCAGACTTAAAGCCAAAATAACAATCCAGGAACTCAAGGTGCTGGGCAGTTTTGGGGTTTCAAACATCAGGCAAAACACCAGGTTGAACACGCCGACAAAAGCAAATTGGATTATAGCAAGGGCAATCGCGTCAACCTGCGCACTATATTTATCGATCAGGATCATATACAGAGCATAAAATAAAGAACATAAGATACAAAGTAAATCCCCGGAATTCACGCTCAGGCTTTCATTAACCGTTAGCAAAGCAACGCCGATGACGGCAATCACAATGCCAACCAGCACTCTTCTTTGCAGCCGCTGCTTATAAAAAATCGCCAGAAATAGCGGCACAAAAATAATGGGTATTGTCGTCAAAAACCCCGCATTGGACACCGTAGTCCATTTAATGCCATAGGTCGCCGCGACAAATACGCCAAACAACACGACTGCCAGTATGAACGCCTTTTTGACAACCATCCAGTCAGTCAGCCAGAGTTTCTTATAAAACAGTAGACCCGTCAGGACAACACTGATGATAAACCGCAGTGTAATCAGATTAAATGGCTCAAGATCATTTAGACTGATTTTCATCAACAGACAGGCCGACGCCCAAAAAATAGTTATTAGCAATAACAGCAAATTCGCTTTATATTGTTTCATAAAATCTTTACCCAACCATTCTATATTAAGTAGTCTCTCTTGCCGCCTTTTTTTACCGTCTCCCAATCGTCCTGGATATTCTCCCTTATTCGCCTAAGAATCTTTATTGCAACAAGTTGTTCTTCCGGCGTTATCCCCGTTAAAGCAACTTCGTTTGAATACTCTTCTTCATTTTTTAAAAACACAAATATCCTTTCACCCTTCGCGGTAGGATATAGCATTAAATTTTTCTTATTCTTTACATTGGCCCTTTTCTCCACCAGCCCTTTGGCGACTAATTTCTGAATAGCCCTGGAAGCCGTTGTCCGGTCGACTTTTATCAACTCGGCCACTCTTTCCTGAATAATTCCCGGTTCCTCACATATCCTGACAAGATACAAATACTGGCCTTTGGCCAGCTCGCATTCCTTAAATTCGATATTGCTTATTGACTCAAAGCATCTGGCAATCATGCCGACTTCTCTTAATAGCGCCTTGATATCTCCACCCCATTTGCATAAATATCGGCTTTTCTTGTTGCTATCATACTATAATTTTATTGCATATGCAATAAAATTAGGTAAAATTAGTCTGTTCAAAAAGATCATCCCCCTAAAATATTAGAGGGACGGTCGGTACAGGCATCGTGTTAAGTTCCCAGAGGAGTCGCGGGTTTTACCTGAATAAACGAGTTCCACTTAAGTCCTGGTCCACGGAATGCACTTAGCTCGACCGACTGAGCCTTGCAAAGCCCTGCGCTATCCTTTTAATAAATCGCGTTAGCGGCCGCTGTTCAAAATATAAGAAAATAATCGGCGTTACAATCAAGGTGAAGAACGTGGATGTCAACAGACCGCCAATCAAAACCCAAGCCATACTGACCCTGGTTTCCGAGCCGGCCGTCATCGCCAGCGCCGTTGGCGCCATCCCTACGACCATTGTCAAGGTGGTCATAAAGATCGGTTTCAGCCGGGTTTTACCGGCTTCAATAATCGCGTCCCGGGCATTTACACCTCGTGCCATGAGGGTTAACGTATAGTCCAGTAACAACGTTCCATTTTTTGCGACTAAACCGTCCATGACCAAAACTCCGATTAGGGAATATAAATTAATGGAATTATGGGTAATCGCCAGGAAAATCAGCGAACCGATTAAGCCAAAAGGCAACGAGAACATCCGGATAACCGGTGTGGCAAACGATTCGTAAAGTATCGCAAGTAACATATAAACCAATATCAACGACAGCGTCAATGCCAGGGCCATTTCCCCATAGGTCTCTTTCATGCTGTCCGCCTGCCCGGTAAACTCATAAGTGACGTTGTTCCCGAGATCACTGGGCTTTATAGTATTTTTTATCTCATCTAGAACTTCCTGCAGCGGTCGGTCGGTTATATTCGCCTGAATCTCAATCGATTCTTGCTTGTCGAATCGCCTCAGCCTGACAGGGCCGACGCCGTCCTCGACCTGAGCTACATCACCCAGCCTTACCAGCCCATTTGCCGATTGCACCGGAATCGAGCTGATATCTGATGCTTTAAAGCCGTCACTGCCTTTGAGCCGCACATAAATATTGGTATCCTGCCCATTATTACTAGGGTCATTTACAAAATATCCTGCCTGTGAGCCGGTAATAGCTCCCGCAAATACATTGTTTATATCGTTGACCGAAGTATTATAAAACTTTAATTTTTCCCGGTCGACAATTAGCTTTAATTCCGGCAGGCCTTCAGAATAAGAGCTGTTAATATCTTTGATGCCGGTGATTTTCCCCAAAACTTCCTGCACGCGGTAGGAAGCTTTTACAAGGTCATCAAGACTGGCGGAATACAGCCCAATTTCTACCGGACGATCACCGCCGCCTGATACTCCGGCGATAGACGACTGCGTCTCATTAACCTGGGCCTGAGCCTCAGGTATAGTGGTTTTGAGATATTTACGCACCTGATCCGTAACTTCCCATACGGTTCGCTTGCGATCTTTCCGATCTAATAGCTGCACGCTGATACTGCCATTGTTTCCGCCCCGGCCCCCTCCAATACTTGACAAGTAGTTGGTAACCTCCGGTATTGTCGTGATATATCCTTCAACTTTTCGTACAATCGTGTTGGTTTGATCTATATTGGTACCCACAGGCATTTGAATGTTAATACGAAAGCTTCCTTCATCAGTTCGCGGCATATATTCCGCCCCGATGATTCCAGTGGGGATCAGGGCAACCACAGCGAGAAAAATCAATAATACCATAACTACTAATTGTTTACCATGCTCCAGACTCCAGCGCAACAATCCTTCATATTTGGCTGTCGCGCCTGTTTCCAGACGATTCATAAAATCCCAGATACGGCCCTGGGGTTCTTTGACACCGTCCTTAAAGAACCGCGACGCCAACATTGGGGTTAAAGTAAAAGAAACAAACATCGAAAATAAAGTAGCAAAAACGATAGTTAGCCCGAACTGCCGGAAATACTGCCCGGTCATGCCGTTCATAAAGGCAATTGGCACAAATACCACAACATCGCATAGCGTAATGGCGATAGCCGCCATGCCGATTTCTGTTCGCCCTTCTTCCGCCGCGGTTGCCGCATCTTTACCCATCCGCAGGTGACGAGATATATTCTCAAGCACAACAATAGAATCATCCACAAGGATGCCGATGCAAAGCGCCATCCCCATCAAGGTCATCATATTGAAAGTAAAGCCCGCCATATACATGACAAAAAACGTAGAGATGAGCGATGTTGGTATGGCAACCAGCACCGTTGCCGCCGGACGCCAGCCCCGGAGAAACAAATACAGAACCAAGCTTGTCATCAGCAAGCCTTCAATTAGTGCTTGCAGGGTGTTATTCAATGAATTCTGCACATATTGAGAAGAATCGGTGATCACTTTAAAACGATAATCCGGGTATTGGCTGCGCAAACTGTCCAGCTCAACATTCGTTGCTTTTACTGTCTCTACCAAGTTTGCATCACTGTTTTTATAAACAGTCAATGAAATTGCGTCCTGCCCATTGCTGCGCGCATAGCGGGTTACCCTTGCATCCTGCTCTTTAACAGTAGCAAGATTCTCAAGGGGAATGCTCACTCCCTTGATATTATCCACATGAATTGAGGCCAGTTCTTCCGGCGACTTATACTGCGCAGTTAACCGGACATTAGTTTCTTTTTTGTCAGTATACACCGACCCGGCCGGAGTTAACGCATTTTCCTGCTGAATGCGATTTACGATTTGGTCCAGCGAAATATTGAAATAGGATAACTTGTCTTTATCGACTTCAACCGCGATTTCCTTGTCCCTGCCGCCGTCAAGTTGAACGTCCGATACTCCCCCGGCCCGCTGCAAACGTTCCACAAAAACGTTTTGCGCCAAAGAATAGACATCAGACAGAGGTTTATCCGCAAAGACCGAAATTTCCAATATCGGAGACGCGTTAACATCCCGCTTAATAACAACCGGTTCTTTAATTCCAAGCGGCAATTTACTGCGCGCAGCATTTACATACTTGGTCGCATCGATGGAGGCAATGTCAGCATTGGCCCAAAATTCAAATTCTAATGAGATTCTTGCCTGTTCCGGCATCGCATTAGACGTCATATGTTTGAGATTGGACAAAGACGCCAGTGAATCTTCCAAAGGCTTAATTATATCCTGTTCCACCTGTTCTGTACTAGCTCCCGGATAACTCACCGTTACCGTTACATATGGTGTGTTTAGCGCTGGCAACAGTTCAACGCCGATGCGGTAGAAACTGAACAGACCCAGCACCACAAACAGCAGGACAATCATCGTTATGCCCACCGGCCGCTGAATGGAAAAGCGGGTTATATTCAACTATTGTCCCCCCTGTCAACTGGGGATAACTGTTTAGGAACAATGATCATCCCCGATCTTAAGCGGGCGAGATTATTTACGGCGATCCGTTCACCATCTTTAAGGCCGCCCAAGATTTCAGCCATCACATCGCCTCTGGCGCCAACCTGAACGACGCGTTTTTCAACCCCGTTTTTCGCATTGATTACATAGACATAAAACTTGCCGTTTTTCGCCACAACGGCGTCTTTAGGCACCACCAGAGCATTATGCCGCAACGGAGCGTTAATTACGGCTCTGGC